>TARA_R110002050_G_scaffold31905_1_pt1 | contig 38967 bp, 39 predicted proteins | sample TARA_R110002050 | Tara Oceans TARA_R110002050 (sample SAMEA4396988) | marine metagenome | biome: Polar Biome; feature: [DCM] deep chlorophyll maximum layer (ENVO:01000326); material: water (ENVO:00002006), including particulate matter (ENVO:01000060) such as... | depth 25 m
TTTTTTTTAAGCAACCATGTGAATATAAAAACAGGTATAAAAAAGACTATAAAATTAAACTCAGTGAATAACATGTTTACAACTTTCTAAATTTCTTATGCATGATGCTATTTTTCTTGTAAAATATGTACTTCCTTCTATGTTTAGGTGATCAACATTTGCATATAGTTTTTCTTTGTATAAATCAGAATTTAACTTGTAACTTGCAAAATCGATAACTGGAGCATTTATTTCTCCCCTTTTTTTATGTTTTACAATAGCAGTATGGTTATTTTGTGAAAAAATTAAACTTGGGGGCAACAAAATATATAATTCAACACCTTTGTTTTTAGCATATTCATACAATTCATTAATCATATTAATATGTCTTTCTTGAATATTATAAGGTGAATTCTTACTAATAATTTTAATCTGTTTTTTTATTTTTTCTTTCTGATTTTTTTCTGTAGCCAGAGGGGAAAAACCTTCATTTCCATTTTCCCATCTCTTAGGATGATTTTTTTCTTTTATAGAATGCCAAAACAAACCCAGATTAGTAAATCTTTTTCGCCATAAGGAAAAAAGTTTATTAAGAACAAAACTATAAGTTTTTTGCTCTTTTGAAAGCAAAAGTCTATACCGACCTTTTACTATATCAATAATTAGAGAAACCATATTTGATAGCGACATAAAATATGTAGCTCTATACGTTTTTTCTAACCATATTTGATGTAGCATAAGGAAATCTGGTTCAAGAAAAATTTTTAGGGACTTTTTATTTCTTTGTAACAATACATTTATCATTTCTCTAGCCTCATAAAAACTTAAAGCACCTGTTGAAATGTTTAATGAAGATGTTTTATTGTTATTCAAACTATCGTAATAGTTAACATTAATCCCATGTTGAACCCTGCTTGTTCCAACAAAGATAGTATCATAATTTTCTATCGTTTCCTTGGATGGGACATTGACTTGTGCTAACACATTGGGAGAATTAAAAAACAAACGGACTTGGTAAGATAAAAAAGAAAAAGCGATTGCTACAATCAAGGTATTGATATAACTATTTTTAACACTCATTATATATCTTCTTGTAAATATTTTCTGGGCATATTCCTACAGATTTTAAAAGCATTTCTTGGCTACCATAATTTTCAGAAAATTTGTCTGGTATACCAAATCTGATTGTTTTTGGAACTGGTGTTTGATTATCAACTAAACACTCTAAAACTGCTGAAGACAAACCTCCTATTAAAGTGTGCTCTTCGACTGTTGCCAATATTTTGGTTTTTTTTACAGCTTCTATTAATTTTTCTGAATCAAAAGGCTTGATTGTATGAAAGTGAAGGTGGCGACAAGAAATTCCTTTTTCCATCAATTTTAAAGAAGCTTGCTGGGTATGGTTTGTAACAATTCCTGTGGAAATTAAAAGCACATCTGTTTTTGTTTGATAGTCATCTATCATATCGATTGCTTTACCTATTTCAAATCCTCTATGCTCTTTTGATATTATCGGATCTCCGCCTTTTCCCAATCTTATATATAATGGCAAGTTCCAATCTTTCGATTTTTCCATAAGTCTTTCCATTTCATCTGAATCACACACAGATGTAACGGTCATATTTGGAATCGCCCTCATAATGGCAAAATCTTCTATGGCTTGATGAGTTGGACCCAAAGGAGCATAAACATACCCCCCCCCATTTGCAATAAGCTTAACGGGTAATTTATGTAAGCCTAAATCTATGACATTTTGTTCATAACACCTTCGGGTTAAAAATGTGGAAATTGTATTCACATAAGGTTTAAAACCTTCCATAGCCAATCCAGCGGCCATACCAACAACCCCCATTTCCATAATACCTTCCATATAGTATCTATCAGGAAATTCTTCCTTCATTTCCCCTAAAAGATTTGGGGATAAATCAGACCCCACAAAAACTACTTTTTCATCTTTTTTTGCAAGTTTATAGACACAATTTATTGCTGTTTTTCTCATGTAGTTTAACCTTTAAGAGCTTCTTTAATTTCATTAAGAATTTCGGGGGATAGTTTTGCTTTATGGTGCCAAGATGGGTTATGCTCTGCCGCAGGTATTCCTTTTCCTTTAACAGTGTGGGCTATAATAACAGTTGGTCTGTCTGTTTTTTCTTTGTTAAAAGTTTCTTTCAATTCAGAAATGGAATGCCCATTACACTCAAGAACATTAAAGCCAAAACTTTCCCATTTCGATTTCAAAGGCTCCATATCCATGATTTCTTTCACAGAACCAGCTGATTGTATTTTATTGTAATCTATTATGGCGGTTAAATTATTTAATTTATGTTTTGAGGCAATGGCCGCTGCCTCCCAAACAGATCCTTCGTTAATTTCTCCGTCTCCCATTAAAACATAAGTATGATAATTTGCTTTTTTAATTTTTCCGGATATCGCAATACCAACACCTATAGGAAGACCATGCCCCAAAGACCCGGTAGAAGATTCAATACCTGGGGTTGTTATCTCAGGATGTCCCCCTAACATTGAATCAAAATGGCAAAAACTATCTAATTCATCAACCTGAAAATACCCTTGATCTGCCAAGACAGCATAAAGGGCTAAACATCCATGACCCTTACTTAAAATAAAGCGATCTCTATTCTCTGATTTTGGCGATTCTGGGTCATGCCTCATTATATATTCATAAAGTACATGTATCGTTTCCACTAAGGATAAAGCTGGCCCAATATGGCCTCTTCCTCCATTTTCTATAGCGCGGAATATTAATCGCCTTAAATACCTTGATTTATTACTTAAAATTTCTGTATTTGCTTTTTGACTATCAAATGTCTGCATTATTTTTAATCTTTTTCTACAAAATGACTTATGGGCATAACAAATCAAAGTATTTTATTAATTTATTATGAACATTGTTAAATTCAATATTTTCCTTGATCCAAAAAAAGTTGGGGAAATCTACATTCTTATTTAGAATAATATTATGGTTTTTATGTCTATGCAAATTAAATCTCATAATTTCTTTTATGTTCAGACAGCTATTTTCTTCATATACCCTATCTTTCTCACACACATTAACTATCAATGCTTTTTCTGGGCTTATAACTTCTATTTTAATATTTTTTTTATTAACCCCTAAAAGAAAATAAAAATCAAGATTTCCGCCAATTTTATCTACATAACCCAAAAGGTCTTTACTTATAAAATTTGGATGCAAAAACAAAGGATAAAAATCTATTTTGTCTCCATGAGGAACATAAAATCCTCTTGGAAATCTGCCAAAACTTGGTTTTCTTTGTGTTACTAACTCTGAATACATATATTGATGAAGTAAATCTCTTGTTTTCTTCAGCAAAGATAACTCGTCTAGACAAAAATATTTTGGGCGCAATTTTTTTATTTTCTCTTCAATACAAACATAACTTACTGCAGAAACAATATCTGCATTCGTATCCTCATGGCTTTTAATAAGATTTCCCAGCCCATTCCTAGAAACAATAGTATCTGTTGGCAGGAACATCAAGTTTCCATTAACTTTTTTTGCGTATTCAACTCCTAAACTATCTATGTATCCATAATAAACATAAAAATTAGACATACTTGTTGAAGGAAAAAACTTTAAATCACACTCTATTATTTTATATGTAGCGTTTTGTTTTGAAAGATATTTTCTTATTTTATCCCCTGAAAAAGTATCCGTTATTATTAAAAACTCCACATCATACTTTTTTTTAATACCTTCTATATTCCGGCCAAAGAATACTGAATTCAAATGATAGTCTATAAAAAAATTAATGTATCTCTCTCCCCAAGCAAGATAGCTTAAAATTATTTTTTCTTTTCCTTGATTCGTTTCCGTCTTAATACTTTGGATTTTATTTTGTAAAAGAACCATCCCTTCTAAAACAAGAGAGTCAAGACTAAGGTCTTTATCATTCCTTGCTAATTCATATGCTGTTGATATAAGTCCATACTTAACAAGAATCTGAATCATATAATTTTTTTCTTTTTTTACAAGCAAGGCGTCCAAAGAATAAAAAGAGAATATTGCCTCCAAAACTTCGACGATGTGTTTATTTGTTTTTTCTGACAAAAATATTCTTTCTCTAAAGGCTACATCTAATTTTAATAGAAAGGAGGTAATTTTATTTTTCGAAGATCTTAAAAGTTGATAATTATTTAATTTTTCGGCAGCATTATTCTTATAAATGATATTTTCTCTTCCGAGGTTCCGGCACTTTTTTATAAAATTTATTACATGGCAGAGCAACAGGATCAAAAACCTAGTCAGACTACTAGCGTTTTCTACTTTGCAAAACCCAAGATTGTTTATTATAAAATTGGAAAACTTCAAAAATCTTAAATGATTTTTTATGTAAGTTTTAATTTCTGGACTGAGGTAGCTTTGTCTACAAGCGGAAACCACTATAAAAAATCGTAGATAATTAAAAGAAGATAGAAAGGAAAAATCCCTGGAAAAAAAACCCTCCTTCTGGTTAATAAATCTATCCACATAAAGAAGTGAAAAAATTCTATTATATTTCTCGTCTATAACAATACCTTTAGGGGTTTTAATTTTTTCTATAATTTTTATAATTATTTTTTTTGCAAGTGATCTCATCATAAATATTGATTTAAATTTAAATAATTGTTAAGTTATATTTTATTCAAAGAAAGTGTACCAATAATGAGTTATAAAGTAAACTGGTCTTATCTTCCAAAACAATTTAATGACAAAAATATTCGGGATATTTTAAAGCTTCTTTCTAAGTTTGTGCCTACCGGAGATTTTACACTGGGAAAGCCTTTAAAAGAATTTGAAGAAAAATTTGCCCAAATGGTAGGAGCTAAGCATGCCTTAGGCGTCAACTCTGGAACGGATGCAATAAAGTTATCTCTAAAAGCCCTTAATGTAGGACCTGGGGATGAAGTTATTACAACTGCTAATACCTTTATTGCAACTATTGGTGCAATTGCAGAAATGTATGCCACACCTATTTTGGTTGACTGTACAGATAATTTTTGTATGGATGTTAATCAGGTGGAAAGCAAAATTACCTCGAAAACTAAAGCTATAGTTCCTGTAAACTTAGCGGGTCAAATGACTGATTTGCCGAAACTAATGGAAATAGCAAAAAAATATAACCTACCAATAGTTGAAGATTCATGCCAATGCATACTAGGAAATATTGAAGGGCAATGCGCAGGAACATTTGGAATTACTGGGGCCTTTTCATTACACCCTTTGAAAAACTTAAATGTATGGGGTGATGGTGGAATGATTGTTACTAATGATGATGAAATGTATGACAAACTTTCATTACTAAGAAACCATGGATTGCGTGATAGGGATACTGTTGAAATAATGGGGTGTAATTCCCGCTTAGACACACAACAAGCAGTCATAGGAAACTGGCTTATTGGTCAAGTTGATTTTATTACAGATACAAGAATTAAGAATGCTAATTTTCTGGATAATAGTTTAAAAGAAATCCCAGAGATAATAATTCCCCCAAGATTTTCTAATCGAAAACTAGTATATCATTTATATATGGTTCATGCAAAAAATAGAAATGGGTTATATGATTTTTTAAGATCTGAAGGGATACAAGTAAAGATTCACTATCCTATACCTGTTTATCAACAACCCGCCATTGCGAAGTACGGGTATAAAAAAGGTGATTTTCCGGTAACAGACAGCCAATCTAATTCTTTAATTTCATTACCCGCACACGAACACTTAACACAAGATCAGTTGCAATATATGATTGATAAAATAACAGATTTTTATAGAAAATAATGAAAATTCCGTATGTAAATTTAAAAGCTTTCGGCGAAGAAGAGTGGGATGAACTACAACCTCTATTAAAAAAAATTATAATATCAGGGAAATTCATACAGGGCGAAGAAGTCGGGGTTTTTGAGAAAGAAATTGCAGAATTTTGTGGAACTAAACATGCTATAGCAGTCAACTCAGGAACAGACGCTTTAATTCTATCAATGCGCTCCCTTGGTATAGGTCCTGGACATGAAGTTATAACATGTCCAAATTCTTTTATTGCATCTGCATCAAGTATTTTTCATGTAGGGGCCGAACCTGTCTTTGTAGATGTTTTAGAAGATCAGAATATGAATCCAGATCTTATAGAAAAAGCAATAACAAACAAAACTAAAGCCATACTTCCCGTACACTTGACAGGTCGCGTATGTCAAATGGATAAAATTATGGCTATTGCACATAAATATAAATTACATGTAATTGAAGATGCGGCTCAGTCTATTGGATCTATGTATGAAAATAAGAAATCTGGTAGCTTTGGTAATTTTGGCTGTTTTTCCACACATCCTTTGAAAAATTTAAATGCATTTGGAGACGGAGGATTCATAACTTCAGATGATGAAGAACGCGTAAATAGAATAAAAAGATTAAGAAATCACGGCTTAAAAGACAGAATAACAGCAGATGAATGGGGTTATGTATCAAGAATGGATACTATCCAAGCTTGTATACTTCTATACCACCTTAAGAAGTTACCATTAATAACAAAACAAAGAAGGTCTAATGCAGATCTATATAGAAGTATATTATCAGATATATCCGATATCTTCATCGCACCCTGTAAATCACAAGAATTTAACACCTTTCATACATTTGTTATTCAAGTTGAAGAAAGGGATAAACTGCAGGCATACCTTTTAGGCGAAGGAATAAAAACAACTATTCATTATCCTATTCCCATACATCTCCAGCTAGCATCAAAAAATTTGCCGTATAAAAAAGGCGATTTTCCGGTTACAGAAACACAATCAAAACGTATTCTTACGCTACCTGTAAACCAATTTTTGGGTGAAAATGAAATCTCCTATATTTGTGATAAAATTTCAGAGTTTTATAAACGAAGGTAAAGTAAATCTTGTTAATTTTTTTGCTTTTATTAATTGATTTTTTTTAATTATATTATAATCTTGACCTAAATAAGCACCTGAGTTTTTTCTATGTTTCCATTTTTCTGGAATAAATTCATTTAAAATAATCAACGCCCACCGAATGCTATAAAAAGGTAAAAGATCTTTATATCGCTCAACAATACTTTTATCTTTTCTTTTATGAAAATATAGGATGTTTTTTATAAAAAAATCAGCTTCATCTTTCAAAAGATTCATCCCTGGGTGCAAAATAAAATTTGCTATACACGTAACAGGATCATCTCTTCCAAAATATTCAAAGTCTATGAAATTTACATTCTCAGAATCATCAATCAAGGCATTATGCAAACCAAAGTCAGAAACTATTGCTGCTTGATCTTTTAAATCTAAATCTTTTTTATATAAACTTATGTCTATACTTTTTATATTTTTTTCATATAAAGGGATAAGGTCTTTTTCTAAATAGGATTTAAGGTCTGGTTCTTGGCTATATATCTCTTTATATTCAGATATTCTCTTATCTATTTGGGATCGGATCCTATCAATTGAAAGGCATGTCTCTGATGCTTCCGGGATTTCCTTTAATTTAGCTTCTGTAATTTTTGAATTGATATTGATATGAAAATCAGAAAACTTCTTTAGGGTATTATGAGTAAAAGAAGTTTTAGTTTTCCCCTCAATCCATGTATACAAAACTAAACTCTCACCCTTAAAATCATGTAGAGCTTTAGGGACATTTTCAATATTTAACTCTTTAAAAAGATTTATGGCAAAAATTTCTCTGTTTTTCCTATTATTCATTTGTGTATTTGAATATTTTTTCAAAGCATAGGTATTTTTCCTTCCTATAATTTTAAAGATAGAGTTATTTTGCCCTGCCCCTATCTTTTCAATTTTAAAAATATCATCGTTAGTTACCTTTTCTATACTTTCCTTTATTTTATCTATATTATCCATAAACGGTATCTTTTATTTCTTTCCATGTTTCATAACTTACCAATTCTTTATTAGAACTTAATCCAAATAATATTTTTTGACAACTTTTGGGCATTTCATCATGAAGTAAAATTTCTGATAGATCGTCAATAAAAATATTGCACCTAAGGATTTTAATTTTTTTAATTTTTTTTTCAGATGTGTCACAAAAGAATACATTTTCTTTCTTAAATCCTGTCTTTTCAAAAAAACTATTTTCATAAAGAAATTCCAAAGCCTTGTTTTGTAAGTTTGTCTTATCAGTATCATGATGAGCATACTTTGTCTTGTGACTCACAATATACAAAATATGACCTTTTGTAATAGATTCCTTAATAAATTCTAATGCTCCTTCATAGAAATCAGCATTTAATATTTCTTTACCATAAACAAGACCTTGAAGTCTTTCCCATAAATAGTTTGTTTTGTCTTGTTTCTGAAGGTATTTTTTTATATCTAATTTTTCTTTATAGTCATCAGAACAAATAATATTATGTTTTTTTGCAGCTGCATGAAAACTATTTCTGTAGCAGACTAAAGTATTATCAAAATCAATTCCAATAATCATTTCTAAAAATCTCTTCTAAAGTTTGTTCTGCACTTTTTATTTCATAACTTAGTACATTTTCTAATTTTGATGTATCAAGGAAAGTGTATTTCTGGATATATTTATTTGATATATCAACACCTTGTATTTTCTTTTTATGAATTAACTTTTTTTCATATCCTTTTATATCTGCAAGTAGTTTTACTGCGTCAAAATATGAAAGTTCTGTCTTTGAAGAAAAATTCCATACTCCTTCTTTTCTTTCATTTGCTAACTGAATACTTACATTTGCTAAATCCCCAGCTATTACCGGAGATAAATTTATATATCCTGCAGGATATATAGAACTCCCTTTTTCAAGAGAACTAAACCACTCTTTAAATAATCCTGCGGGTTTATCACCCAATACTTTAGTTACCCTTATAATTGAAGAAGGTATATTTTTTCTCAATAAATAATTTTCTATTTCAATTTTTTGTTTGCCATATATATTCTTCGGATTAGTCAAACTGTTTTCATTTGGATTCTTTATATTTCCATCAAATACCTGACTACTTGAGAAAAATACAATATAGATTTTATTTTTATTTAAATAATCAATCAGTTTTTTTGTATTTTCAACGTTTATTTTATGACTTTCTCCAGGATTATTCTCACAATCCTGCATACCTGTTACTGCTGCAGTTATGTATGCAGTTTTAACTTTATAATCAGAAAAAATCTTAAAGTCAGGGTTTAATAAGTCAAATTTATATGGTGATCTATAAGACCGAGAAAAACCCAAAGCGATTTTTCCCTGACTCTGCAAAACAGAAATAATAGCCTTTCCCACAAGACCATTAGCTCCTATAACGATTTCTATTGCCATTATTATTTCAGATGATTTTTTTGCATCATCTTTATATTAAAGTATCTTGGATTGTTTAAACTATCCTCTAATTTATTGTCTTTAAAAGCTTGCACAAGATCTTTCACAGCATCATCTATTTTATATGAAGGTTTAAACCCTAATTCATTGCTTATTTTATCTGAGTTCACATGATAGGATCTTAGGTCATCAGTTGGACACACTGTTAATTTAACTTCTTTCTCTATGTTAGACTTAACAATCTCTGCTAACTGTGAAACTGTATGGTTTTCATATCCTGCATTATAAACATTTTTATTTATCACTTTCTCATCCACAGTAAGAAGTAACTTATAAACATCAGCCATATCTTTTATATGGATATTTGGGCGCAATTGACTTCCTCCAAATATTTTTATTTCTCCAGTATTGTATGCTAAGTTTGTTAAAATGTTAACAACAACATCTAACCTTTGACGGGGAGAATAACCACATACAGTTGCGGGGCGTACGGTACACGTAATAAATTCTTCTGTACTTTCTTTTTCTAAAAGTTTTTCACATTCTGCTTTGAACTTAGAATAATCTGTTAAGGGCTCAAGGGAAAGATCTTCTGTTACCTCTACACCCTCTTTTATTCCATAAACAGAGGAAGATGAGGCGTAAATAAACCTCTTGACTCCTGCTTCTTTAGACGCCTTCACCACAGGAACAAAACTATCCAGATTGATTGACCTCCCCAAATTTGGATCTAATTCAAAAGAAGGATCATTTGATATACATGCTAAGTGTATTACTGCATCACACCCTTCAACAGCTTTTTTTACAACGGCAGCATCTCTTATATCTCCTTTTATTTCAGTAAGTTTTTTGTCATTTTTTGCACTATCTAGTACATGATCTCCATAAAGGTATAAGTCTAATACATTCACGGCATAACCATCTTTCAAAAGTTCTGGGACCAGCACTGCTCCAACGTATCCTGCTCCACCTGTTACCAGGATTTTTTTAATTTCATTATTTTTCATTATTTTCTCCTTTAAAATGGTGAGGTATCTTTCCAACCTGTTATTGTATCAATAATCGTATGAAAAAGCATTAAGTGGCCAACCTCAACAAATCCATAATCTTTATTTGGGATATAAAAATTATAATCTCCAAGTTTTTTTAAGCCATTCTCTCTTGAAAAACCACTAAAAGTTATAATCTTGCAATTCTTTACGTCTTTAGCATAGTTAACGGCTTTTATTATGTTAGCAGAGTTTCCCGAAGAACTAATAGCTACTAATACATCTCCTGGCTGCGCATGAAATTCAAGTTGTTTTTGAAAAACATACTCATATCCATAATCATTTCCAAGGCACGTTAGTGTTGCCCCGTCATTGAAAGCTGTTGATCTTATCTTCCCATTCTTATTTAAATCAGTAGCAAGATGGCTACACATTCCTGCACTGCCCCCATTACCAATAAACATAACTTTATTGGTAATGCTGTGTGCTTTTCTAAAGATATCGATTATTTCATCAAGTGATTTATCGATATCAATTAATTTATTGACTGAATTAGTTACTTCTAAATTTTTTATCAAAGAAGTAAGAAAGGTAGAATATTTATAAAATTTTGTATCTTTCATTGTAACTCTCTATTTTAATAAGGTAATAAGATATTTTATTATTTCTATATAAGTAATTTGATGCCGGTGGCCAACCATAGCCACTTTCATTGATGCCAGTGCTGATGCAATAAAAGATGCTATGTGCGCAGGACATCCACTTGCAATAAGAGGTGAAACTGCTGCAAAAAAAGCGTCTCCCGCACCTATTGTATCTACTGGATTTTGTGTTAATGCAGGGACCCTTTCAATCTCATCCTTAGAAGTTGAAACATAACATCCCTTTTTCCCATGAGTAATAATTATTGTATTACAATTAATTCTTTCTCGTAACTTTTTAAAAACAATATCTATCTCAGAAAATCTATCTCCTGTTGCTAATCTTGCTTCAGGCTCATCTATGCAAATTAAATCGGCTTTTTTATATTTCGTTATAAGATTAAATCCTCTGTTTGCACTATTTGTTTGGGTATTTATAGATAAAAATTTATTAGATTTTGTTAGCGTATCTATTATGGATTCATCTATCAGTCCATGACCAAAGTCGTTCACCACCAAATAATCTATTGAATTAAATTTTTCTATTAAATTATTATTTAATTTTTCATAATCTTCTTTGTTCATAGGAGAATCATCAATATACGAAACCTCAAAAAGCTTCCTAGAATAACCAGAGTCAACGATTCTTGATTTTATCGTTGTACAACTATTTTTTCTGTATATTGGTTCAAAAACAACTGTTGAGTCAAAACCGCGTTTTATAAAGCCCTCGTGACCACAATTACTTCCTATTGCAGACATAACAGTTAAGTCATCACAAAATTTAGATAAAATATTTGCCGTTGCTATAACCCCGCCCGTAAATATTTCCTTTTCTTTGTAACGCGTGGAAATGATGTTTTCTTTAGAAGGCTTTCCCATGGCATCAACATACACATACTCATCAAGTATAATATCCCCAATAACCAACGCTTTATTTTTTTTAGCTTTTTCTATATATTCTTTTATATCATTAATTGTAACTTTTTTACGCAAACCCTCTAGGTAAGTTTGAACTTCTTTTGGATGAACAGGCAAAAATCGATTTGTTAAATTAGAACTGCTAAAAGTTACTTCATTTGTAAAAACAACCTCTCCCCCATACTTTTTTACGGTATCGACCTCTGTTGTAATTTTTCCTGTAATATCATTTTGTTCTTTACTATACTCAGAACCTTTTAAATAAATATCTGGCTTTATGATAGAAATAACTTTTTCTGCACTAGGATTTGGGGATATTGCCACATAATCAACAAAAATTAAAGATGCTAGCATTTCTGCTCTCAGGATTTCTGTAAAAACAGGACGAGAAGGCCCTTTATTAACATGGTTATCTGTAGTGATGGTTACAAATAATACATCGCCGTATTTTTTACCGTTTTCTAAATGTCTTTTGTGACCAACATGAAATAAATCATAGACGCCATGGGCATGAACAATTTTTTTTCCCTGCTTTTTTAGATCAGAAGCTATTTTTCCTAAATCTTCAAGTTTTTTTAACTTTATATTAATCATTTTCCTAAATATTTAAACCAAGTTTTTGTTGCACTCTCTATTTTTTCAGGCGTCCATACCGGTGCGTCTTTCCAATAATTTATATTATCAAGTATCTTTTGTACACCCTTAGAAATACTTACTTTTGATTTCCAGTCTAATAATTTCTTAATCTTACTTGTATCTGCCCAGGTACAATCTGGTTCTCCAGGTCTTTTGGGGATGTTGACAGTATTGTTTGCTTTCAATAATTTCACAAGGTCATTAACTGATATAGGATCATCACTCCCAACGTTCATACACTCGCCAACAACATCTGATTCTGCCGCAGAAATCAAAGCAGAGACCGCATCCTCAACATATGTAAAATCTCTTTTTTGCGTACCATCCCCCACGATTGTTAATGGTTTTCCTGCAAGTATTTGGGCCAAAAACACCCCAAACACAGCACCATATGTTCCATTCGTTCTTGATCTAGGACCATATATATTAAAAAATCTTAATGAAACCGCAGGCAAGTCATATACCTTTGCCCAATGCATAACCAAGCACTCCCCCATCCACTTAGTTAGGGCATATGGGTACTGTGGCTGAATAAGTGAACTTTCAGGTGTTGGGTAAGTATCTGGAATTCCATAACTTGAAGAAGAAGCAACATAGACCAACTTTTTTATATTATGTTTTTTTGCAGCTTGAAGTACTGAAAATGTTCCATCCACATTAGACCTGTAATAATCTGTTGGATTTTCTATAGAGGGAACAATATCTGCCAAGGCTGCCAAGTGGAAAACGCGGTCAGCACCTTCCATCATATCAACCATTAAAGACTCGTCACAAATATCACCTTCTATAAATTCAAAATTTTCATTTGATATATTATGCTTTATGTTTCGAAGGTTTCCTGTTGATAAATTATCAACAACTCTAACTTTTCTACCCTTTTTGAGCAAGGCATCAACCAGATGAGATCCTATAAATCCTGCTCCACCTGTTACTAGATCAAACATTTTATTCCTTGTATTATTTAGAAAATTTAAATTATGTAGATTTTTATTATGTTAATGTATACTAATTAATCTACATCGAAGTCAACATTTTAAAATTTACAATTATGGCCTTTATTTTTTTTATTTCTCTAGGTTTTTTTATTCGAAAGATCACAGGGATCAACAGTAGCTTATTAAAGAATCTTCTTTTTTACTTTTTACTCCCTATTATGATTTTTTATCAGTTAGTCTCCTGCCCCATTAAATCTATTATTAATTATAGATTCTCTTTTGCTTATCTTTTGTGTTTTTTTCTTATTTTCTTAGCCTCCTTTTTTACGTTTCACAAAAAAAAGGTCGGAACTCTTATTGTTTACACACTAAACTCAGGCTATGTGAATTCTGCATTTATTGGAATCCCTCTTTTATTTTTTATATTAAATGATTCGATTGCCGCAATTTTAGCTAACTTAATACAGGTAATATTAATCATGCTTCCCTGTATTATTCTACTAGAGTCTATTCATGAAAATAAAAAAGCAAGCCTATTGAAAATACTTCTAAAAACGATTATATCGCCTATTATTTTTATTCCTCTACTGGCTATTTTTCTTAATTTTTGTCAAATAACTTTCCCCCAACCATATATTTTTAAGCTTATAGCTCAAGCAACCCCGTATATTTCATTAATGTATTTTGGGATGAGTCTTGAATTAAATAGTTTGAAAAGCATAATTAGGAATCCAGAAGTATGGAAATCTGTTCTTTTAAAAAACTTAATCCACCCAATCTTCGCTTATTTTGTTGGTAATTTTTTATTGTCTTTGCCTGATTATTGGTTAAAAAGTTTGATTATTCTTTCATGTTGTCCTACTGCTCAAATTGTATATTTGGTCTCATCAAAGGTTAAGGTTTCTGAAACGCACACCAAAAATGTTATTTTACTAAGCTCTGTTGTCTTTCTTATAACTTTGGGCTTATATATTGTAATTAATAGGCTTATTCTATAGTTTATAGTGAAACAACCCTAAATTAATATTCTTATCTGTTCTGTTATTCTTCTATTTTCCAAGGCTCCTTTCTTTTTCTTATATTTTCATAGTAAAATTTTAAAAATCTATTAAAAATTCCTATTTTAAGTAGTTTTTTCCAATACCAGATTTTTTTTCTTATTGCATCTGCTTTCTTGTCTAAATAACCCCAGTCAACTTTATTTTTATCAGACCCCATAAAATGGAAATTCTTAGAAAAACATACATCTCTTGAATCATCTTTCATGTAATTATAATGAACATATGAAATATACAAAGGGGTTAATTTTTTTATGTTATACCCAACCTTATAAGTTGGCATGCTGAATTCTACAATCAAAAAACTATCACTTTTTTTTAAAAAATAAGAGTTTTTTTCTACATCCTCCCCCAAAAGTTTATCTATTAAATCATTATCAAATGTATGAAAGGTTACGTCCTCTTTTGTTTTCTCAACTGCTAGTGGATGAAGACCATTAACTATAGCAACAAAACTCTTATTGGTTTTATTTTCAAAATACAACTCTAAGGGCCATGTACTTCCCTCCCCCCCCCATGTTCTTAATTGACTATATTCATGTTTATAGCACTGATACGTATCCAAAAGCTTTAAAGGTGATATGCTAATTTTGTCTCTTGTTTTTATCGTACTTAAATTTTTCATTAACTGATCAAGCCTAGCTCTTAGACCATGAACAAGCAATGCCTTTTTATGCTTCATTATTTCAATGATAGCCTGAAAAGTATTTTCAGATACAAGTACATCTGGATGTAGAAAAATCATAATATTTCCTTTGTCACAAGAATTAATGAAATTTTTGTGACAAAGCGTCATTGTATTATATTTATGTTCTTTGTAATCAGAAATTTCATCAATATTAATTATTAATATTTTGATATTTTTCTCTATATTATGAAATACTCTGGTTTTTTTTATTTTTTCTATATTTTTCTTATCTAAATAGAGGATAAGCTCTCCCTCATCTTTTTTTTTATCAAAACAATCTATATTTCCTTTACCTAAAAGAGAGGGTAAAAAAAATCCTATCAAAGAATCATAAAACAGATCCCCCCATGAACAAACAAAAATTTTATATTTTTTCATATTAAGAATATCCTTTTCTTTTTATTATTATGGATTTTTTTTAATAAATTTAGGGGCTGACACCTAATAAAGATGTTTGGGGTTAATATATGTTCTATGGTATGAATACAAAAAATAAAATCAAAATAGTTCTTTGGCAGTGTATATGTTTTTGATAAAGAATAATATTTACGAAAATTTTTAATTTTTTCAATACTTTTCCTATGTCTGCTCCATATAAGTTTAGTTTAACACCCCCTGCACCCAGCTCGTTTAATAAAACACCATTTCCACAACCTACATCAATTACTTTATCATTGCCAGTCTTTATTTTGTCAAGTATAGCCTTAGATCTGGATTTAAAATCTTTTTCAGTATTTATTTTTTGTTCTTGACCATTTCCCTGATAAAACATTTCATATTGTTCATATATTTTGCTAATAACATTTAGCCAATTTTTATCTATTTTCTTTTGTACAAGACCACAAGAAGAACATTCAAAAAACAATACTTTTTCGTTTTCTAAAACCTTAACATCAGAAGAAACTAATTTCATCTTTGTATAAACAAGCAATTCTTCCTTATTTATATTACTGCAAGCTAAACACTTAATCATATAACTTCCTAAATTTAGTTTAAATTTTTTATAAACGCTTGATGTTGCTGAATTTCTTCTTCAGAAACTTTAAAGTTTCGGGATTCTTTATAGATTTTATCTTTATAATCCAAATTGGCAAGGGCAACTTTTTCTTTTTTTTCTGGCACACCAATCAAGCTGGCCTGGGCACCGCCGTTTAATTCCAGATAGACTTTGGCAAGCAAATCACAGTCAATCAAAGCGCCATGTAGGGTTCTGTCCGTATTATCAATTTTAAAGCGCCTACATAACGCGTCCAATGAGGCAGGTGATCCTGGGAATTTATGCCGCGCAATATCCAACGTGTCAATGATAGGATTTGCCTTTAAAGGGGAAAGGTTTAGTTGTTCCAGTTCATAGTTCAAGAACTTTAAATCAAACTTTGCGTTATGGATAATCAAGGGATCATTGCCAATAAAATCTAAAAAATCTTTGGCAACTTTGGAAAAAACAGGGTAATCCTTCAAAAAATCTTGAGTCAGGCCTGTAATTCTTTGCGCCTCGTGTGGGACATCTCTTTCAGGATTAATATATTGCTGATATTTTTTTCCTGTTGGTAAGTGGTTAATTAATTCCATACAGCCTATCTCGGTCAAACGATGGCCGCTATAGGGATCTAAGCCCGTAGTTTCGGTGTCTAAGACAATTTCACGCATATCATAATCCTAATTATCAACAATTTTATCCACAATAAGAAAAAAAACTTATTGTTGGAAATTTTCCTGTAATGCTTTCATTTAAAGGGTTTCAGAACTTTTTAAAAAAATAAAGACCTTAAAATATATTTTTATAATAAATTTGTTAACAAGTTTATTTTACCAACTTTTCCATTAACTTATCCAGCTCATCCATCTCAGTAAAATGAATGGAAAGAACATTATTATGTGCCGACATACTTAATTTAACAACCATATTCAAAGAGTTGGATAAAGAACTTTCAATCGCTTTAAGTTCATTTTCATGACCCTCGTTAAATTCTGAAACTGTTTTTTCTTTTACATCGCCCTTATTGGTTCCATATTTTTTCATATTTCTTACAAGGTTTTCCAATTGGCGAACTGACATATTTTTTTCGATCGCCAGTTTTGCGGCTTGATCGGCAACATCTAACCCGACTAAGGCCCGGGCATGCCCCGAAGTTAACTTTCCTGACTTTAAATATGTTTTAACAATTTCTGGCAATGTTAATAACCTTAAGCTGTTTGAAACATAGCTACGGCTTTTTGATATAACTTTTGATATTTCTTCTTTTGTTTCACCTGTTGATTGGATTAATTTTTCCAAGGCTTCGGCCTCTTCATAGGCAGATAAGTCTTCTCTTTGTATATTTTCTATTAAAGAAACAACAATAACTTCCTGATCATCCATTTCTTTGATAATGGCAGGGATCTTATTTAATCCTATTTTCTTAGAAGCTCTCCAGCGACGTTCGCCCGCAATAAGTTCATATTTCCCATTATTTATTTTTCTAAGTAAGATTGGTTGCAGAACACCACTTTTTTTAATGGATTGGGATAGTTCGTCTATTTCATCTGATGAAAAAATCTGTCGCGGTTGATAAGGACTTGGGATGATATCTGTTACATATATTTCTTGTTGATTTGAATCATTACCTATTGATTTTTCAGTAATTTTTCCGTCCCCTATTAATCCAGATAGCCCATACCCTAATGCTTTTCTTTTTGACATTTCTACTTACTCTCTTGTGTTAAAAACTCTTTTGCCAACTGTAAATACGCCTGTGATCCCTTACAGTTAACATCATACAACATAACAGGAAGCCCATGGGATGGGGCTTCGGATATTCTTACGTTTCTTGGTATTCTTGTTGTATATACTTTATCTTTAAAATGATGCCGAACATCTTTTTCCACCATCATACTTAATGAATTTCTTTTATCATACATGGTCATGACAATCCCCTGCACAGAAAGATCCCTATTTAGGTTTGTTTTAACCAAATTAAACGTCTTCATTAACTGGCTTAGACCTTCTAAGGCATAAAATTCACACTGCATAGGAATAAGAATGCTGTGGCTGGCTGTCATCGCATTGATTGTTAGAACGCCCAAAGTGGGGGGACAATCAATAATTACGTAATCATACCCGTTCAGGTCTTTAAATTGATTTTTAATTCGAAAATTTCTGTCGGACATTTGAACTATGTCCATTTCTGCAGCTGCCAAATCTGGTGTGGAAACAATGATATCTAAGTTTGGAATTTTTGTTTTCTTTAAACAGGCATCCACATTGGATTCCCCGATCACAAGATCATATATATTATCTTCCCTGGCATGGTTGCTGTATCCAAGACCAGTACTGGCATTTCCTTGGGGATCAAGATCAACAATTAATACTTTTTTTCGTATCGCAGCAAGGGCTGTTGCCAAATTGACGGTTGTCGTTGTTTTTCCAACCCCCCCTTTTTGATTTACAATTGATATTATTTTCTGCATTTAATATTTTTCATTATAAGTATTTTTGATTCAGATGAAGTTAAGCTATCCTTAAGTTCTAAATCAAACTTATAATCTTTTTCAGCATCAATCAATTCTTTTTTCCAATTTTTTCCTTTTGGAAAAATAAAAACACTGTCTTTTTTGGATAAATGAATAGTTAGTGAAAGTAAGTTTCTTAAATTTGTAACGGCTCTGGCCGTGATAATATCATATTTATTTTTTATGTTTTCACATCTTGCGGGGATAACAGTTGCCGTTTCACATGAAACGCTTTTAAGAAAATTTGTTTTTTTACTATTTGATTCAACCAAGGTTATGTCAAACCCCATCAAGGCAAGAACCATACCAGGCAGACCTGCGCCCGACCCTATGTCGATTATTTTTTTATTCTTATCCATATATTGACCCAATTGAATGCAATCAACTATGTGCCTTTCCCAAATCCTATCTGCCTCATTTGAACCTATAATATTATGGGTTTTATTATATTCAAAAAGGCACGAGACATAATCAACCAACTTATCGTAGGTTTCACGTGAAACAGGCATAGGGGATATTAATAAAAAATCATCAAAAGACATTCTATATAACCAATTGATTTAATTGCATTTTTATGAATTCATCATCCGAAAGAAGTCTTCGTTCGTTTTTGTTTCCAACATCTTAGAGTTCAAGAACTCCATAGCCTCAACAAGACCCATTGGGTTTAAAATACGGCGCAAAATCCACATTTTCTGAAGAATATCCTTACCAACCAGAACCTCTTCCTTACGTGTACCAGAGCGCGTAATATCAATTGCTGGGAAAACACGCTTGTCAGCCAAACGGCGATCTAGAATGATTTCAGAGTTCCCTGTTCCCTTGAATTCTTCGAAAATAACCTCATCCATACGAGATCCCGTATCAACCAAAGCTGTTGCCAAAATTGTCAAAGACCCACCCTCTTCCACATTTCTTGCCGCTCCAAAGAATCTTTTTGGACGTTGCAAAGCATGGGCATCAACCCCCCCTGTCAATACCTTTCCGGAAGAAGGAATAACAGTGTTATAGGCACGCGCCAAACGTGTAATTGAATCCAACAAAATAACAACATCACGCTTTTGTTCCGTCAAACGTTTTGCCTTTTCAATAACCATTTCAGCAACCTGAATATGCCTATTTGCAGGCTCATCAAATGTTGAACTTATAACCTCACCTTTAACAGAACGGGACATCTCTGTAACTTCTTCAGGACGCTCATCAATCAACAATACAATGATATAAACCTCTGGATTATTGCGAATTATGGCATCTGCCAAGCTTTGCAACATAACTGTTTTACCTGTTCTTGGTGGTGCAACAATCAAGCCGCGCTGCCCCTTCCCCAGGGGTGCTACAAGATCAATCACGCGTAATGTGTTATCTTTTGCCTTTCCATCTGGACACTCCAACTTTAACTGCTCGGTCGGAAACAAAGGAGTCAAGTTATCAAAATTAATTCTATGCTTAATCTTTTCAGGGGCGTCAAAGTTAATTTTATTCACCTTAAGCAAGGCAAAATAACGCTCTCCATCACGCGGGGCGCGGATTTGCCCCTCTACAACATCTCCCGTTCTTAAAGAAAATTTTCTTACTTGACTGGGGGATACATAAATATCATCTGGACCTGGAAGGTAATTTGACTGGGGGGATCTTAAAAAAGCAAACCCATCTTGTAAAACCTCAACAACGCCCTCACCAAAGATTTCAACAGAGTTATCAACCAACCTTTTAAGAATCGCAAATATTTGATCTTGCTTACGCAGATTACTTGCGTTTTCAATTTTAAGTTCCTCCGCCTTTTCAAGCAAAGCTTTAGGGGCCATATTTTTCAGGTCGCGTAAATTCATTTATTTATATCCTTATAGATGGTTGAATTTTTAAAATGGTTTGGTAATGACTAAAATAACGATACCTATCATTAAAATAGTTGGCACTTCATTAAGTACCCTGTAAAACTTTTGGGTGTGTTTATTTTGATCGTACTGGAAATCTTTTCGATATGCTGCCAACAAACCATGTGTTGCGGTTAATAAAAGAACAAGGAAAAATTTGGCGTGAACCCATCCTTCACTCCATATAACCAAACCTGGCGTAAAAATCAACCCCATACCTGATAAATATGTCGCAATCATCGCCGGCGTCATGATGTATTTTAAAAGACGGTACTCCATAATTTTTAATTTTTCAGAAAATTCTGACCCAACACTTGCTTCGCAATGATAAACATAAAGCCTTGGTAAATAAAGCATTGCAGCCATCCAACTGATAACTGAAATAACGTGAAATGCTTTGATCCATAAGTATGAATTTTGTAGGAAATTTGCCATGCTTGAATAAGTTAATGATTATAAATACTGATATAAAAAATCTAATCTGTTTACCCTATCAGGTCAAGGTAGAAAAAAATTTACTTTGTGCAAGTGTGTTTTTAAAGCAACACTTATTATACTGATCACACCCATCGCATAGCATACCTGGCGATTGTACTGCCTTTTTTAAGCCTTGAATAAAACCTGGATCATCTTGAACTGTTTTTATACGTTGATAACTGGGAACACCCCAACTTTCCGCAAGTTCTTTGTATTCGATATCAAGCTCTACCAATGTTTCGGAATGTTCTGAAACAAAGGCTATTGGCACAACAATCAAAGAAACACCCTCTTTGCCCGCTTTTTTAATTTCATCATCGGTATAAGGTTTAATCCACTCCAAAGGGCCAACACGGCTTTGGTAACAGGTCACTGATTCAACCCCTTGCATCTGGGTCATATTTTTTTTAATAGCAGCCACTGTTTTATTAATTTGTTGTTGATAGGGATCACCGGCATCAATTACTTTTTGCGGCAAACCATGCGCTGTAAATAAAATACGGGTTTTTTCTTTTGAATTTTTATTTTGAAGCGCTTTATCTATTTCTTTGGCAATTGTGGCCACAAACCCTTCTGATTCAGGATAACAACAAATTACCCTTGTGGGGAATTTGCCCCGACTTAAGGCCTGCCATTCTTTAAAGGACGAAGCACTTGTTGTTGTTGAATACTGGGGGTATAGCGGCAAAAGAACCACCTCATCCGGTTCATAGGCACAGACTTCTTTGAAAACAGTTTCTGCCCGCGGGTGCCAATAACGCATGACCGTAAATATTTTATAACTATTTGATTTTTCTGTATTTAATTCTTTTTCCAACGCGGCAGATTGGGCCTGGGTTTGCTCAAGCAGGGGGCTCTTTCCCCCAAGGGATTGATATATCTTTGTTGCCTCTTTCACGCGTTTCCTGGAAATAATTTGGGCAAGAACCCATCGAAAAGGATTGGGTAGAGCGATAATTGCCGGATCATTAAACAGGTTAAATAGAAAAGGTCTGACCGCTTTTAAATTATCCGGTCCGCCTAAATTAAATAAAATAACAGCGGTCTTTTTCATGGTCGCCATCCTTTAATAAATTGAATTAATTTTTCCACATTTTCTATGGGAATATCGGGGGTCATCCCATGGCCTAAGTTAAAAATATACTTTCTGTCTTTTGTTTTGGTCAAAATTCTTTCAGCCTCTATCAACATGGGGGTTCCCCCTGCTTTTAATAATTGGGGATCCATCCCACCTTGTAGAATAATATCGCCTGGAATATCTTTTAACGCTTGATCAATGGCCATATTTGTATCAAGGCTGACACCGTCTGGCTTTATGTTGTTTTCAAAGTATTTTTTATAATACTGGCTGGCGCCGCGTGGAAAAATGAAAATTGGAATCGTTGGAAATTTTTCCTTAATTTCTTTTATTATTTTCAACGTTGGATCAACACACCATTTGTCAAAATAGGGCTCTGGTAACACCCCGGCCCAAGATTCAAATAGCTGAATCATTTCTGCCCCGGCCTTTATTTGGTCCAGTAAATAAGAAATGGTTGCTGCTGTAAGGGTATCCAAAAGGTTTGCCATCCCATGTGGGTTTTCATAAGCCTTGGCTTTGGCAGCTGCCATATCTTTTCCACCTTGCCCTTGCAGCATATAAGCAGCAACTGTCCAGGGGGCCCCAGCAAACCCAATAAGCGTTTGTCCCTTTAGATGGGGCTTAACTTTTTTAAGAGTTTCCATGATTGGCTGTGTTTTTTCCAGAAAGCTGTCAGGTGAAAAAGAAGGGGGGGACTTTAAGTCAACAGGGGATAAAACAGGACCCGTTTTTTCTATGAAATCAAGATTAAGACCCAAAGCATAAGGAATGATCAGTATATCTGCAAAAAGAATGGCTGCATCAATATCAGGAAACCTTTTGATGGGCTGTAACGTAATTTCACAAGCCTTATGTGGGGTTAAACACATGTCCAAAAACCCGTTTGAAGAACTTCTTAACTGCCTATATTCAGGTAAATAACGTCCAGCTTGACGCATGAACCAAAGGGGTCTTGGAAAAAATTTGCTCTTCTTAATAATATTATTCATATATATTTATTAGTATTAGTTATAGGGCCTGTTGATTGTGTTGATAAGAATAATTAACATTATATACGCAAGTTATCAACAACAAGAAAACAAAAACCTCTTTAATTGATCAAAGAAAAATGGCTTTTCCACAAAATTAACAAAATGACTTAAAAAATTATCCAGTGTTAGTAACTCGTCTATAAAAAATACCCTAATAAGGGGATAAAAACAGCCTTGATTTTATCCCCAGGGTTACCCATAAGTTATGAATAGGTTTATACAGAGGCCTGCGCCAAAGATAATTTTTTCAAAGAATATAAATGACGTGCCATAGCATCAAGTAACACAGCTATTTCTTGGCTATCTGGGTTGGCTTTATCAGCCAAAGAACTTTTTTCACCGACGACTTCGGATGTTAAGTTAAGACCTTTTTCATGATTCAACAAATATGTTTGTATAACAACCCCTTGATAGGACGCATGCGGCTGGTTCGATACTGATAAAACAGTCATATCATTTGCAAGGTCTGTATCACGTTTTAACCACTCTTCTATCGTGTCATCTGTATTGGCCCGTTTTCCATCTTTCCCCTCTGCTTTGACCCAAATAACAGGAAGTGATGCCATATCTTTAGGAAGGCTAACTTCTTGGTTATAAATATATTGCATCAGACCCATTTCATTGGCTTCATAACCCTTTTCAAGAACACTTGGTTTTAACAAAACATCAGATTCTGGGGCATCTAAAGAACGTGTACTTCCCAACATAACGATTTTATCAAAACGAATGCCACGCTTCCACAAGTCAATTAAATGATTGATTCTTGACTTAATTCGAACACTGGCAGCCCCAAGAACAAGGGCGCGGTCATATTTATCTTTTGACGGGGTTTTTTCGTCTAAGTATCCTAATTTTTTGGCAAGCATTACAATTTCTTGGCGTTGCTTGTCGGTAAAGCGTTCTTTTTGTTTATGCCATCTTTCCCCTGATCTAAGCCACCCATTTTCCTTGTCTTGGGTTGCGGCGACAACAGAATCTAACGTTTCGGCATGGCTTTGTCCTGTTACCGTCAAAAGCTGTTTTAGATCTTTGTTGACAAGTTTTCCCTGTGTATCAAAAAAAACAGTTTCTGAAATAGAGGAAGAACAAGAAAAAAGAAAGAAAGATAAAATAAATAGCGTGGGAAATCGAAATAATTTTTTCATAATAAGCTCCTTTAAATATTATAAAATCACTTTTATAACAACATTATTTATTTAAATAAGCTACTGAAAAATAGGGGTTATCCTATTTAATAAGGCGACAATATAAACTCGCCTAGTTTTTGATCAAACCCCTTAAAAAACGACAAAATATTTCATCCTAAAATATATCTAAAGCCCCTCCTAATATATTAAGAATTTCCGGACGAACGCCATAGTGTCAACCGACGTCGATTATGCCACCTAGATTCTTTTTCTATTTTTGAAAGTAAGTCACTAATAGTCGAATCGTTTCCTGATTTTTCGTGTATACGGAAAATTAAACGCATAAATTTCGCACGGTTAACACCACTCATATCCTCTGTTATCTTTTCAAGTCTACTAAGAATACTTGGTTTAGCTTGCTGAACAGCAGATTTTTTTATGCCTTCTTCATCTTCACATGCTGCACAATGTCCGTAATCATAAGATAAGATAGATAGAAGGCCTGCAGCCAGAATTAATAATTTTTTCATAATTTAGTCCTATAGTTAAATAATTATGTGTAACTTGAATATAATAAGCAATTATAAAATTTCAAGCTATTGATGGTTAAATAGAAATTTGAAAAATAGATCTTTTCATGTTTAGGGTTTAAATAAGCTACTGAAAAAAAAGGGGGAAAGTTATAATTTCCAACGTTTGTGAAACCACAGCCATTGGCAAGGGTTTTCACGAATCCAAGATTCCAGGTGTTGGTTCATAGATGTCATCAGATCATCAGGTGATTTATCCATATCTAACGGCGGATAAAACGTGACTTTAAATTTACACTTATTTGGAATTCTGGCAACTTGAACAGGAATAATTTCCCCATTAAAACGTTTGGCCAATTTTGCAGGACCTGTGGCGGTCAAGGCAGGACGCCCAAAAAGGGGAAGGGGGGTCCCATCTGAAAGACGCTGATCAAAAAGGATACCCATATTCCCCCCCTTTGATAAAAACTTTATAATTTGACGTGATCCTTCAGATCCCTTGTAGAAAATGGGAACTTTGGGGTTATGACGTACAATTTCAAAGAATTTTTTTGTCCAAATATTATTCGGCGGTCTTGAAATCAAACCAATTTCCATTTGTTCTTTAAGCACAATATAATGCGGTAATTCCCAATTCCCAAGATGTCCTGCAAGCATCAAGCAAGGCCTGGCTGAATTTTTTGCAGCAAGTATATATTTTAAATTAACAATGTTAACCCGGTCCGGATCATTTGCAATTTTTTCCACATGCGGGAATTCCCCCGCAATACGTCCAAGATTTTCCCATGTTTCTTTGACTAAAAGGTTTATTTCAAGATCTTTTTTATCCGGAAAGGCTTGTTTAAGATTGTCATATCCACGTTTGGATACCTTAAGTTTTGGTCCTATTTTCCGGGCGATTTTACCGAACAGATAAGAAGACCAATCAACAGGAAGGACCTTTGCAATGCCATATAAAATAAGGATGGGCAGGAACCCAAAAAAATCAATAATCCATTTTTTTATGATATTTTTTCGCGACATGTTTTGATTTTATCATTTAAAAAGGTTGCAACTTTTTTTTCATTTTCCCAGTGTAATTCAATTGGTACGTAACTTACATATTTTTTCTGCATCTTCGTCAGGCGGACATAATCTTTTTCTGTCGTAATAAGTTTTGCCCCCAAAGACCTTGCCTTTTCACGCAAGTCGGAAATATCTTTTTCTGTATAGAGATGGTGATCTGCAAAAGATATTTTCTTTGTAAGGTTATAGCCGTTATCTTGTAAAGAATTAAAAAACTTACTTGGAAAAGCAATGCCTGAAAAAGCAACGAACTTTGTTTCTTTATCAATATCTTTCGGAAAGAAGGATTTTACGGTTGAATAAAAAACAGGAACAGAAAGGGTATTTAATATTTTGGAAACACTTTCGGACGCAGATCCAATAACAACAACAGCTGATGCCCTTTGTACCGCGTCTTCCACAGGTTCGCGCAAGGGGCCGGCAGGAAAGACACGATCATTTCCAAAACCTATTTGACCATCGATAACTAAGAAAGAAATATCTTTTTCAAGGCTTGGGTTTTGATAACCATCATCCATAATAAGGGCATCTAAGTGCATGCCATCCATTTTCTGCCCACCTTTTACTTTGTTTTTTGCAACATATGTAGGGCCATATTTGGCAAGAATTAAGGCTTCGTCCCCCATTTGTTTTGCTGTGTGATACAAGGCATTTACCCGGAAAGGTCCTTTTGTTTCCCCGCCATACCCGCGCGTTAAAAACCCAGGTTTTAATTTTAAATCTTGTAATATTTTTCCAATAGCAATGGCCGTTGGGGTTTTACCTGCCCCCCCAACTGTGGCGTTTCCGACACAAATAAGGGGTGTTTTTATGGCAACAGGCTTGATGCTGTTGTATCGTAACTTACTGAAAAATGTGTATAGTTTTGAGGCTGGGTAAAGAATAGTTATTAAAAAACTATCTTTCTTGAACCAAAAGTTGGGTGTTTTCAGCATTAATGACTCCGCTTTGCTTTAATTCTTTTATGATTATTTTAAGGACATTGCGCTGATTTAACGTTAATTTTTCAGCATTATCAACATATTTTTTTATTAACGTTTCATTTGTGAATAACTGTAAAAGGGTTTTTGCCAGTTCTTGATGATTTTGGACAATAAAACAGGCCTCGCGTTCAGCAAACAAATCAAAAATACTTGTATTTCCGTGTATGTAGGGTCCTGTTAAAATACAGCACTTGAATTGTGCCCCTTCAATGGGATTGTGGCCCCCAATATTTGGCACTAAAGACCCCCCAATAAAAGCAATATTGGTAAGACTATAGGCCAGACCTAATTCACCCGTTGTATCAAATATATAAAGTTCTGTGGCTGTTGAAATAGAGTCATTTTTGGACCTATGGCCATAGTTAAAGTTATTCTTTTTCCACAAGTTTTCTAAAGATTTTGCCCGGTGAGGATGTCGGGGAACAACAATAGTAAGAATATTTGGAATATGTTGTTTTAATTCTTTGTGAACCAGGGCAATCATTTCTTCTTCCCCTTGATGGGTGCAGGCGGCTACCCAAACAGGACGTCCCTTAATCTGGGCAGATAAAGACTTAAGATAAGATGGGTTAACACCCAAAGGGCGACCTGAAAACTTTAGGTTCCCAGAATTAATAGCATTCTTTATACCAATATTTTCAAAATTACTTTGGCTTTTAGGAGACCCAGAAAAAATAATTTTAAATTTCCCAAGAAGGTTTTGTATAAAACTTGGCAGTATTTTCCATCGATTCAGACTTTTTTCAGAAAGACGCCCATTCAATAAAGTCATGGGAATATTTCTTTTTGATGTTTCATGAATAAGGTTGGGCCATAAATCAGATTCCGTCCAAAAAACGGCTGTTGGTTCCCAGTGGTTTAAAAAACGTTTAACACAGCCAGAATTGTCCAAAGGTAAAAACTGATGAAAGGCACGGGTCGGCAAAAGCCGTTCAAGTAACTTAGCAGAGGTTAATGTGCCCGAGGTTACTAAGAAGTGAATGTCCGGATACTTTCCCTGTAGATGCTTTAAAAGGGATAAAAAACTTAAGCATTCCCCATTGCTGGCCCCATGAAACCAAAAAACAGGACCAGGCGGACGGGAAAGTCGCACATAGCCAAAGCGTTCATGAACGCGGTCAGGGTTTTCTTTTTTAATTAAGACACGAAACCGTATCCACAAATATAAGATAGGATAGAGAAGGGTGGTCAGTAATTTATATAATCGGTAAATCATAACCTTCCTTGGCTTATATCATCGGCCTTTTTTTTAAGGTCTAACATGGCTGTTTGTAGGTTTGTTTTATGTTGTTCAAGGGGAATATTTCGATCGCTTACATCCACAGGATCGCCCCATGAAAAAACACCTTTGCTGAAAGGAAGGGCAATAAAAAACTTGTCCCAAGTCTTTAATAACTTATGACGCGATGTGGAATAAGTAACGGGTAAAATGGGAACACCTGCCATCTGGGCAGTTCTTATTGTTCCGTCACTGATGCTTTCCCCTGGGCCACGGGGACCGTCTGGGGTAAATCCAATAACTTCCCCTTTTTTAATAAATTTAATAATCTTCACAAGGGCCTCTTTTCCCCCTTTATTCGTAGATCCTGCGATATTTTTTATGCCCAAAAAACCAACAGTTCTGCTGATAAGGCGGCCATCTTTATGGGCAGAAATTAACATATAGAAAGGCTTTTTATGCTTTTTTTGCACAAGGCGCCAGCAGAAAGGAAGCATTAAAAGACGCCCATGAAAGAACGCAACAATAAAGGGTTTTCCTTCTTTTACAAGGGATTCTGGGGCAGCATAATTAATATACTTCCACCTGGATGTTAACCACACAAAACGAATGTAAGAAGATGCGATAAAGGCAATGATAGCAATGCCTAAACTACTTTTTAGAATTTTCTTTATCATCTATAAGTTGCCATTTACAAAGTTGGGAATAAATCCCTTTTGTTTTCAAAAGATCGGTATGGGTCCCTTGTTCAGCAATTTCCCCTTGATCCAGAACATAAATTTTATCTGCATCTTTTACGGTTGATAAACGATGGGCAATAACAACACACGTACGCCCAACCATCAGTTTTTCCAAGGCCTTTTGAACTTGGCGTTCTGATTCCGTATCCAGCGAAGATGTTGCTTCATCAAGTAAAAGAATGGGGGCATTTTTCAACATAGCCCGCGCAATCGAAATTCTTTGGCGCTGTCCACCAGAAAGACGAATGCCACTTTCCCCAATACGGGTATTATACCCTTCAGGTAACATTTCAATAAAGTCATGGGCCGCCGCTGCCTTTGCAGCATTATAGATATCTTGCTTAGACGCAGATGGGTTTCCATACAAAATGTTTCCCATAATTGTGTCATCAAATAACATAATTTCTTGGCTAACAAGGGCGATATGGCTTCTTAACGATGAAATTTTTATTGATTTAATTGGGGCATTATCAAGTAAAATATCCCCTTCTTGGGATTCATAAAAACGCGGAATCAGGTTTAACAAAGTTGACTTACCAGAGCCACTTGGCCCAACCAAAGCAACAGTTTTTCCAGCAGAAATTTTAAGATTTATATTCTTTAAAATTTTCTTTTCAGGGGTATAGGAAAAATTAAGTTCTTTAAATTCAATGGCCCCTTTTTTAATTTGAATATCCTTAGCCTTTGGCCCATCAATAATGGAAGGCTTTGCATCAATTACACTGAAAACACGAATGGTCGACGCCAAACCTTCTTGCAGATTTGCATTCAATTTTGCCAAGTTTTTCATGGGTTCATAAGCCAATAACAAAGCAGAGATGAACGAGAAAAATGCCCCTGCCGTGTTATTTCCTTTTATAACCTGTAACCCACCATATGAAATAACAACAACAATTGCCATGCCCCCAAGTGTTTCCATAATAGGCGAAGACATTGATTTAATGCGGTTGGATTTTATATTTAAACGAAAGATTTCTTCGATTACTTTTTTTGCCCGATTATTTTCATATTTTTCCATTCCATAGGCCTTAACCAAACGTGCCCCTTGGAAAATTTCATTTAACAAAGTCATAAAAGACCCCGTTTCTTTTTGGGTTGATGTGGAAACCTTGCGCATTCGTTTCCCAATTTTTACAATGGGCAGAATGGCAATAGGAAAAACAAAAAAGGTAATGCTGGATAAAAACCAATCTTGGTAAAACATGACAATCATCAAGCAAATAACGGTAAATAAATCCTTTCCAAAACTGGTGATGGTGTTGGAAACAACATTGCGCATAAGGTTAACATCGTTGGTGCACCTGGATATTAACGTTCCCGTCGATGTATGATGGAAAAAAGCCAAATCCGATCGCAGAAGACACCGGAATAAATCTTGCTGTAAATTGGCAATGATACGTTGTCCGATAAAGTTCATGAAAATGGATTCCCCATAAGAAGAAACGCCTTTAACAATAAACAATCCAAAAACAATAAAGGATACATATCTTAAGGCGTTAATATTTTCTGACTTGAAAACATCATCAATAATGGGTTCCATTTGTTTGGCAAGTCCAGCTGTTGCTGCAGCCCCCAAAGCCATACATAATAAAGATAAAAAGAAATGTTTTTTATAAGGGCGTATATATTGCCGCCACAAACGCACCATTAATTGTCGGGTGGAATGTTTATAATTAACTTCTGATTGATTTGTCAAAACGGACTACTTATCTTTTTTTCTAAAACTGTCTAAAGAGACAACGGTACCTTTTTCTTCTTTTTTAAGCTGAGGTGTATCATCAATATTACTTGAAGGCACGTCAATTTTGGAAAAATCAGTATCTGGTTCAAAGTCCAATCCCCAATTAACAGAAGGGTCTTCAATACTAAGTAAGGATGAAAAAGGTACTTTGATAGTTTCTTCCTGGTCTTCAAAAAACAAATCAATACTGAAAGCATCCCGTGATACCAATAAATTTTCATATTGATGTTGAACAACAATTGTCATTTCCTCGGGATACTGTTCCTTTAAATAATCGGGAACTTGAACACCTGGGTGATTCGTTACAAAAGTAATAAAGAAATGATGGTTTGATTTTAAACCATGCTGACTAAGTTGTTCTATGACAGTCCGGGCAACGCCAAGCATTGCTTTGTCCATTAATTTGTCGTAATTCAGATAATCCAAAATGTCCTCGTCCATATTAAAAATTAAGTGAGGGGCTTCTGTTGCCCGGTGCCCCTCAGACCGCTACTGCTTGATTTACTAAGCAGCGTTTGCTACACGACGGCTACCATTACGGCGGCTGTTGGCAACTAACCTATTTTGGTTAGCACCACGACGAGTATTTTTAGTGTTTGCACTTATCATGCAGCCCGATAACGGTGGTACAATGCCGGACGAAAAGATAACCTTTACCACGCACGTCGATCCTAGTTCGCCCCCTCTAATTGTTTATCTTATCGATTCCACGGTGTCATTGCGTGCTTCATTTACTGAAGCCGTAAATTTCATCACTTATTCCTTGTGGCATCAACAACCTAATCAATTATGCTTTAATGACTAAGTTATAGTGTGACACAAAATATTTCGCATCGATCAGATAAGCACTTTCATAAATGGTGGAGGCGCCGGGTACCGCCCCCGGGTCCGTAACGCTTATTACGTTAGCCGTTTATCATCATAGATGGTTACCCATCACCGTAAATATAGGCCTTTTTAATCAAAATTTAAAGGGAAAAATTGCAAGAATAACACTTCGTCAGACAAGTTTTGAAAATCAAGTTAATCTAGCCAGTTTACCTTCGTCGTTTGAGGCCTAATTATTTCCGTTGGTTAATACGCAGATGGAATTTTGGGATCATGGTTACAACATGTTCCATGATTTCGGATTGGATATCTTCAAAATCAACCCAAGCTGTTGTTTTTGAATAAATATAAATCTGCAAAGGCATTCCATAAACATCTGGGTTTTGATAACAAATCAGCATGGTTTTATCAGACCGAATTTCAGGATGATTATCTACATAGTATTGTAAGTAACGGCGAAATAATTGCGAGTTAACATCTGTAAAATGTTTCTTAACTTTAAACATTGGGGCAATTTGGGGATCATTTTTTAATTCATCAATTTCTGTTTTCGTTAAATCCCGGATTGAATATTGATCAATGAAAAAGTTTTTCACCATACGGCGGGCCTCAGCAGAAAAAACATTCCGCCAGTTAATAAAGCCCTGCTCCAAAAGTTTATAGGTGGGCAAGGTTGTAATTGTTTCATCAAAATTTTTAACGGTCACAACATTTAAGCTAAGTTCTTCGACAACGCCATTAAGTTTGTGACTATCCAGCTGAATCCAATCCCCTTTTTGAATCAGGTTGTTCACTGAAATTTGAATACCAGAGACAAAGGATAAAAGCGTATCACGAAATATTAATAAAATAACAGCCGTTGCCGCCCCAATGCCTCCAAGAAATGTGGCAGGGGAAATATCCATAGTTTGACAGATGGCCAGGATCGACCCGATTATAAAGACAAACAAAGACGCCAATTGGAAATAGCCCCGAACAGGTGCTTTCTTTGTTGCCTCTAAAGATCCAAGGAATCTTTCTGTTGCCCCTAAAAAGCAATGGAATAAATACGTGCTGGCTATGGTTAAATAGGCTTTGAAAAAAATGTAAATGAACTGAAGCTTTGTGCCTTCCACCCAATGTTTTAAAATAATCAGGTTAATGGCTGCCAATAATAAATGGGGAATAACTTTCTGAAAGGGGGTTTTACGTAACCCAATAATCCATTTGTTTGATCTGGTTGAAAGAATTTTTTTTAAACTGGGCGAAACCAGTGTTTTCCCAATAAAGAATAGAATAAAACTATAAATAAAGATAATGGCCAGATTCAATAAATAATTGTAAGGGCCGCATAAATTTTCTATTTCATAGAATTTATTAAAGAATATATCAATCATGGGCAAACCATAATATTTATTAAAATATAATTCAATAGATTTCCAAATAACGGTGGAAATAGTTTCGAAAAAAAACTAAGATCTATACATAGCTGGCGCTTTATAATTTTGTTATGCGTTACTTGTCGATCATGTACAAGTTGCACACATCGCGACTGCGTGCCTATAACAAAATTAAAATCTCCTAGCTATAGGTCAAAATAATTTAACCAGGCTGTTGTAAGCCCTTAACCAGAGAAAATAAATGTCTGAACAACCAAAAGAAAAAATCAATCACCAACAAGAAATCAAAGATTTAAAAGATGAAAGCTATCAAACGCAACGGGCAACAGTTCCCGCAATTGAAGAAGAACTTTATAAGATTCAGCCCGTTTTAGATCATGGATTTGTTCGTGTTATTGACTATATGGGGGATGATGCTTCCATTGTTCAGGCCGCCCGTGTTTCTTATGGAAAGGGGACAAAAAAAATCAGTCAAGACAAAGGGTTAATCAGGTATTTGATGCGCCATCGCCACAGTACCCCTTTTGAAATGTGTGAAATTAAACTGCACGTAAAGCTACCCATGTTTGTGGCGCGTCAATGGATTCGCCACCGAACAGCCAACGTGAATGAATATTCTGCACGGTACTCTATTTTAGATAAAGAATTTTATGTACCCGCGCCTGAAAATTTGGCAGGTCAGTCAGATATCAACAAACAAGGGCGTGCAGGTGTTCTTGAAGGGGAAGAAGCAGCCCGGGCGTTGGATCTTTTGAAACGTCTTCCAGAAGAAGCCTATGCCTCATATGAAGAAATGTTGAATGAAAATGAGTTGGGTGAAACCTATAATGAAGACAAGAAAGGCCTGACTCGTGAATTGGCCCGTATTAATTTGCCTGTCAGCTTTTACACACAATGGTATTGGAAAGTGGATCTTCATAATTTATTCCACTTCTTATCCTTGAGGGCGGATCCACATGCCCAATATGAAATTAGGGTTTATGCAGATGCTATCCTGGATTTGGTAAAAAAATGGGTGCCGATTGCAGCAGAAGCTTTCGAAGATTATCGTATGAATGGTTCAAGTTTATCAAAATCTGGTCTGGACGTTGTTAGGCGTTTATTGGATGGAGAAAATGTTCAGCAGGAAGATTCGAATATGAGTCCGCGTGAATGGCGGGAATTAATGACATTATTGGGCAAAGAATAAAATCAGAATTGGGCAAAGAATAAAATCAGAATCTTTAATTTCTGAAATTTATAAAAACCTAAATGCCTTTAGGCCTCTTGTAGTTTTCATGAAACCCTTCTAAGATTAAGATAACAAAGGGGGGCGACAATGAAAGAAATCAATTTAATTGGGGCGCCGTCAGATTATGGGGCGAGTAAGCAAGGCGCGCGAATGGGACCCAATGGATTGCGGGTTGCAGGGATAAAAAATTCCTTAGAAACACTGGGTTTATCTGTCAAAGATCTGGGCGATGTTTCTGGGCCTTCCACAGATTGGCAGCTGGTTAAAAATGGTTACCGTCATTTATCAGAAGTATCCGAATGGTGTCAGTCCCTGTCGAAGCAAGTTCACGAATCCTTAAGCCAAAATGGCTTTCCGCTTATAATGGGAGGTGATCATTCTTTGGCCATCGGATCAATTGCTGGGGTGCATCATTATTGCCAAATGGTGGATAAAGATTTGCATGTAGTTTGGATTGATGCCCATGCCGATTATAACACGGCAACTTCCTCGCTTTCAGGAAATTTACATGGTATGCCAGTGGCTGTTTTAACGGGCGAGGGACCCAGTGATTTAACAGACCTTGGCGATAAAACCCCCTTATTAAATCAATATGATATTACCCAAATTGGCATTCGGTCTGTTGATAAATCTGAAAAAACCCGATTAACGGAAAGCCGCCTTAAAGTTTGTGATATGGGGTACATTGATCAACAGGGTATGGCAAAAGCAATAAAAGAATTTATTGAACCTTTAAAAAAAGACAATACCCATATCCATGTTAGTTTCGACGTAGATGCCATGGATGATACATTGGTACCTGGTACAGGAACACCAGAACCTGGGGGGTTAACTTATCGGGAGGCACGACAACTATTTGAAGCTTTACATCAGACGGGGTGCATTGGGTCATTGGATATATATGAAGTAAACCCTGCGCTGGATCACAAAAATAAAACATCCGAATTGGCGGTTGATTTAATTACTTATTTAATGGGAAGAAAGTTAGTTGAATGAATAACAAATATTTCATAGATTTAGATAACAAATATGCTGCAGCCAATTATGAACCTTTACCTGTGACAATTGAACGGGGGGAAGGTTGTTGGGTTTGGGATGTGGAAGGTCATAAATATCTGGATTGTATTGCATCCTATTCCGCTGTGAATCAAGGCCATTGTCATCCAAAAATAGTAGAAACGATTTCACATCAAGCCAAGAAATTGACGTTAACATCCCGGGCTGTGCATACAACCTTGATGGCGCCGCTTCTTAAAAAATTGTGTGACTTATCGGGACTGGACAAAGGCATCATGATGAATTCAGGGGCCGAAGCCGTTGAAACAGCCATTAAGTTGGCCCGCAAATGGGCCTATTGTCACAAGGGGGTGTCAGATGATGATGGGGAAATTATTGTTGCCGCAAACAATTTTCACGGGCGCACCACAACGGTTATCAGTTTTTCATCCAACCCTGGATATAAAAAACATTTTGGGCCGTTAACTCCAGGATTCAAAGAAATTCCATTTGGGGATGCCAAGGCTTTGGAAAAGGCAATAACAAAAAAAACAATCGGGTTTTTGGTTGAACCCATTCAAGGTGAGGCTGGGGTTTATGTGCCGCCTGAAGGGTATTTAAAGGAAATCAGGGAGATTTGCACCAATCATAATATCTTATTAATGCTGGATGAAATTCAAACAGGATTGGGACGCACGGGAAAAATGTTTGCGTATCAATATGAAAAGGCAACACCAGATTTATTAATGATAGGCAAGGCGCTTTCGGGTGGTTTTATACCGGTTTCAGCTGTTGTGGGCCGTCAAGATATTATGGATGTTTTTAAACCTGGCGATCATGGCAGTACATATGGGGGAAATCCTTTAGGCTGTGCCGTTGGTTTGGCAGCATTGGATGTGTTGGAAACGGAAGGATTATTGGAGAATGCACTTGCCCGGGGCACACAATTACGGGCAGGATTAAACGCTATAAAATCTGAAAAAATAACAGAAATTCGGGGCAAAGGCTTAATGACAGCGGTGGATATTATTCCCAGTTTTGGTACAGGTTCTGATGTTTGCAAGATGCTATTGAAAAAGGGGATTTTGTCAAAAGATACCCACAAACAATCCATTCGATTGACCCCGCCCCTTGTTATTACAGAACAACAGGTGGATTGGTTAATAAAAATAATTACCGAGACTTTTGTGTAAAGCGATCATTAAAAGTCCGCAAATTCCTTGATTTATTCATTAAAATTGCTTATTTTTCAATCAATTCAGATAATTATTGGTACTTAAGGCCGATGTCTTTAAGTATCAAAGCACCTCTTTTTTTTGAGTAAACCCTGAAATAACAAAAAACTTACGGAGCATAAAAATGCTGGCATCAGCTTTGAAACATATAAGATATAACTGGCTTGGCAATATCCGCAACGACTTGCTTGCAGGAACGGTTGTGGCCCTTGCCTTAATTCCCGAAGCGATTGCTTTCTCGCTTATTGCGGGGGTTGACCCCAAGGTTGGCCTTTATGCTTCATTCTGTATTGCTGTTGTTATTGCCTTTATTGGCGGGCGCCCAGGTATGATTTCTGCTGCGACAGGGGCGATGGCCCTTGCCATGGTTATCCTTGTGAAAGAACATGGCCTTGAATATTTATTGGCGACGACCATTTTGACAGGCGTTTTGCAAATTATTGCAGGGGTGTTTAAATTAGGCAGCCTGATGCGATTTGTTTCTAAATCAGTTGTGACGGGGTTTGTTAACGCGCTGGCCATTTTGATCTTTATGGCACAATTACCTGAATTCAAAGATGCCGGCATTATTATGTATGGCATGGTGGCTTTGGGGCTTGCAATTATTTATATTCTACCACGTTTTACAAAGGCTGTTCCGTCCCCACTTATTTGTATTATAGTCCTGACCATCCTTAGTATGGTATTGGGTTTAGACTTAAGAACAGTCGGTGATATGGGTGAATTCCCAAATACGCTGCCAATGTTTTTATTGCCAAACATCCCTTTTAATTTTGAAACATTGCTGATCATCTTTCCCTATGCTTTGACACTGACTGCAATTGGCTTGCTTGAATCTTTGATGACAGCAACCATAATTGATGACTTAACGGATACCTCAAGCGATAAAAACCGTGAATGCAAAGGCCAAGGAATTGCCAATATTGTTGCAGGATTATTCGGCGGTATGGCGGGATGTGCCATGATTGGTCAATCGGTTATTAATATTAAATCAGGGGGCCGTGGGCGCCTATCAACATTATTTGCCGGATTATTTTTGCTGTTTCTGGTTTTGGTGCTGGGGGATTGGGTTAGTCAGATTCCAATGGCGGCGCTGGCATCTGTGATGATTATGGTTTCGATTGGAACCTTTAGTTGGTCATCAGTTAAAGATCTTAGAACCCATCCAAAAAGTGACAGTCTTGTTATGCTTGCAACCGTATCCGTTGTTGTTCTGACCCATAATCTGGCGCTGGGTGTTTTTGTCGGTGTATTGATGAGTGCCCTATTCTTTGCCCGCAAAGTTTCGCAGCTTATGAAAATTCAATCCACATTGTCGGAAAATAAACAGCACAGAACTTATGATGTTTATGGTCAGGTTTTCTTTGCCTCGTCCGACAGCTTTACAGATGCTTTTGACTTTAAAGAGGTTGTTAAAAAAGTTACCATTAATGTCAGTCAGGCACATTTTTGGGATTTATCCGCGGTTGGGTCCTTGGACAAAGTTGTTCTTAAATTCCGTCGTGAAGGAACTGCGGTTAAAATAATTGGTATGAACAAAGCTAGTGTAACAATTGTTGATAAGTTGGCCATTCATGACAAATCGGATACGATTGATTTAGTGCCAAAGCATTAAGGGGATATAAAATGAAAAAATTACTTGTATGCATAGATGGTTCTTCTTATGCCGATAATATTGTGACACATGCCGCATGGGCCGCAAATCGCCTGAATGCTGAAATAGATTTACTTCATGTTTTATGTCACCCTTCTGATTACCAAGCACCGCATGATGATCACACTGGGGCAATTGGCCTTGGTGCACGCAAAGATCTTATGGAAGAACTTGTAAAAGTTGATCAACAGCGTGCCAAGTTGGATCAACAAAAAGGGCACCTTATTCTTGCCCATGCTGAAAAAAAATTAAAAAAATTGGACGTAGAAAAAATCAACCCAATCCATCGTCGCGGCAGTTTATCAGAAACCATTAAGAAACTTGAAAAAGAAGCCGATATTATTTTTATCGGAAAACGGGGGGAACAGGCTAACCTTGAGTCTGAATTTTTAGGGTCTAATCTAGAGAAAGTGGCGCGCAGTATTCACAAACCTTTATTTCTTGTTTCCAGATATCTGCGGCCAATTCATAAATTTCTTATTGCTTATGATGGTAAAGATAATGCCAATAAGGCTGTTGATTTTGCTTGTGCATCAAAGCTGTTGCAGGGGCTTGACTGTCATATTTTAACGGTTGGACAAGATTTACCTGACGCATCTGGCCCTGCCATCAAAAAATTACAAAAAGCCGGATACAAGGTTGTAAGTCATCATGAAGATAACGGCCAGGTTGATAAAGTTATTGCTGATTACGTGGCAGAAAAATCAATGGATCTGCTTTTAACCGGTGCCTACGCACATTCCCGTGTGCGCACACTGTTGTTGGGAAGCACGACATCCAAATTGATTAAATCCTGCCATGTCCCTGTTATGTTATTCAGATAGAATATGTAATAAGCATTAGGTATGGCTGTCGCTAAATCATCCTTAAAAAATGATAGCAAGATTGGTTTGAAAATTATTAACCATCAACCAATCTTGCTTAGTTTTTAATTCAAAGCCCTCAATCCATTGGTAAGCCTTTTATAGCTTATGGACCCGAACTTGCGGCATCGGCAGCGGCAGGATCAGCCGACGATGCCGAAGAACTAGAACTGGACGAACTTGTTCCCCCTGAACTTGCAGCGGCCACTGCCGCGGCTCCAGCTTGACCCGCAGCAGATCTATCGGCAATTACTTTTTTA
>TARA_R110002050_G_scaffold245922_2_pt1 | contig 38877 bp, 42 predicted proteins | sample TARA_R110002050 | Tara Oceans TARA_R110002050 (sample SAMEA4396988) | marine metagenome | biome: Polar Biome; feature: [DCM] deep chlorophyll maximum layer (ENVO:01000326); material: water (ENVO:00002006), including particulate matter (ENVO:01000060) such as... | depth 25 m
AGTAACTGCAATGCAATTGCAGGGTTTTAACCTATAACTAGATAATAAACGCCTTATATCAAAATATAAGTCTCCAAACTTGTGCCACTAAAAACGTTACTATAAACCCTAAAATAACAGGCATCACAGATGCAAAAACAGTCCATTTCACACTTTTAGTTTCTTTGTAAATAGTATAAATAGTGGTGCTGCACGGGTTGTGAAGCAAACTAAATAGCATCAAATTAATGGCTGTTAACAAAGTCCACCCCCCAGCCTTTAAAATACCTGCCGTAGCATTTATTGAATCTAATTCAAACATCACACCTGCGCCAGATCCTCCTGCTATTCCTGTTACTAAAACCGTAAGCATTAAAATGGTTGGGATGACTATTTCATTTGCCGGTATGGCTACTATATATGCTAATAATATGACGCCATTTAATCCTAATAAAAACCCAAAACCATCTAATGAATTGATAGTCCACGCCGCTATACTTTCATTTCCTATATAAATATTTGATATCAACCAAATCACAGCTCCAGCAGGCGCTGCAAATACAACAGCACGCCATAATACAATTAATGTTCTGTCTATTATGGACGTGTAAATAGTTTTCCAAAAACGTGGTGGTCTATATGGTGGTAATTCTAAATTAAATGTAGAAACTTCTCCCTTTAAAACCGTTTTTGATAAGGCCCATGAAACACCAAACATAAAAGCCATACCTAAAACGGCAATCCCAATGACTGCCAATAATGCCACTAAACTTGAAATAGCTGAAGGTGCTACAGCGCCAATAAAAATGGTTGCTATAAGAATTTGTGTTGGCCAACGCCCGTTACATAATGAAAAATTATTGGTTATAATAGCTATTAATCGCTCTCTGGGGCTATCAATAATCCTAGTAGCCACGACACCTGCCGCATTACAACCAAATCCCATACTCATGGTTAAAGCCTGTTTACCATGTGCACCAGATTTTCTGAATAAATTATCCAAATTAAAAGCGACTCGCGGCAAATACCCAAAATCTTCAAGAAGGGTAAACATAGGGAAAAAAATGGCCATAGGTGGCAACATAACAGCAATTACCCAAGCTACCGCCAAATATACACCGTCAATTAATAATCCGCTAAGCCACCAAGGCATGTGAATACTAACTGCTCCACTTTTTAGCGCTGGATGAACTTTGTCCAACAACACATCTGCCAAAAGGGATGACGGATAATTAGCGCCAACAATAGTTAACCATAACACAACTCCTAAAATCAAGAACATAATTGGAAAACCAAAGGTCTTGCTGGTCACAATTTTATCAATCTGAGCATCTAAACGTACCCGCTTTTTTGAATTATCAGTTTGAACAGAATCTTTAATAATATCAGAAGCATCCGCATAAATACTTTCCGTAAGGTTATCATGAAAATCATCGCCAATTTGCCAACGCAATTCATTGGAAAGCTCAATAATATGGTCTATATTTTTATGATTCATCTTTTACAGTTTATACTAATTCACCAGTTCTTAAGGCCTCAATTACCTGATTGTCACCTTCCAATAATCTAAACGCAATCCATCTGCTGTTTTCAATATTTGGAAACTCCTTTTCAATTTCAGTAGATAACGTTTTAACTGCTTTTTCAATATTATCAGGCACATTTTTGATTCTATGTGGCTTACAAACAATGGTTCCCTTGGCAATTTCACTTATTGTTTGAATTAATTCTGGAATGCCTTCATTAAACCGTGCACTTGTTGCTACTACCGGAATTCCTAAATCGCGTGCCAAAGTACGTACATCAATAGATATATGATTTCGTTTGGCTTCATCCATCAAGTTTAAACACAATACAGCTTTATCAGTAATTTCCAGTATTTGAAGCACTAAATTTAAGTTTCGTTCTAACCTGTTGGCATCAACAACAATAACAGTGACGTTTGGTTTTCCAAAAAGAATAAAATCCCGAGCCGCCGTTTCATCTTCTGATGTTGAAAGCAATGAATAGGTTCCAGGTAAATCGACTAATTTATATTTTTGTTTATTATATTCAAAACCCCCTTCGGCTCTGGTAACCGTTTTTCCGGGCCAGTTTCCGGTGTGTTGACGCAGTCCTGTCAACGCATTAAAAACGGTGCTTTTCCCTGTGTTTGGATTGCCGGCCAGTGCTATCACAAAATCAAAATTATCCGTATGGATCCCTAATTTTTTTAGGCCTTCAGCATTAAAATGAACACAGGTTTCACATGCGCTTTTTATTTTAGTTTCCATAATTCAATCTTTTTTAATAAGAATTTTTGCCGCTTGACTTTTACGCAAGGCAATGGATGTTCCTTTAATGAGGTACGCATTTGGCTCCCCTAACGGATTCAATAGATCAATGCTCACATCAGATCCTTTTACGAACCCCAAATCCAATAAGCGCCTTCTGCTTTCTCCTCGGCTTTCTTTTGAAATTCCAATAATTTCTGCCTTTTCATCTATTTTCAAACTTGATAATCTGGCAATATTATCTTCCAACTTAACCTCTTTTTCAATAGGTGCAACCGTAAGATTTGCAGCTACAATAGGTGCCAGTTTAAACTCCTCGCCTTCAGACTGAAATACAATTCGCGTAGCATTGTTCTCAACTACTCTAAGAAGTGACCCAATATGAATGTTTTCAGCTAATATCTGTTTATAAATAACATCTGGTTCATCTTCAATATGAGTAATTCTACCTATTGAATTTACCGGTAATAATGGCAGCTCCACACCTTTAACCTCAGCTATTTTCCCGGTTCTAGTGGGAATAGGATCACCATGGGGATCAAATTTTGGGTTTCCTAAATGAACGGCCAGTTGTTCTGTTTGATCCTGGCTTAATTGATGCTCCATGAGTTCAGCCCGATCATGCCACTCCGTTTTACTAAAACCTGTTTTATCTGCTAAATAACGTTCCCAAAGCCTATGAACCCTTACAATTCGTAATGCATATTCTCGTCCAGTATCTGTTAATTTCAACACATCTTTTTCAAAATAAATTAAATTGTTGATGGTCATTTTATTAATAGCCTCTACAATTCTGTTGTTATTAAAATCCAATACATGTACCAATGTTTTCATATCAACCCTGTTTCCGGAATTTTCAAAATGGTACAATTGTTTTAAAATGTCTTCAATAATAATTTTTTCATTGCCTTTAAAACTATTTTTTACAATCCAAAACCAGCCTTTTACTGGCCTGAACAGGACAAATAAAAATGCGGCAATTACAAAAAATAAAATAAGTGCCGTTATAGGATTATAGGTATTCATGTTATAGACTTAAATATAAATTTTGTGCAACATCCTTTGAGATTATCAGCTTTTTATTACTTGTTTCAATGACCAGTGAACTATCAAAAGGTTCAAAATCAAGAATTTTAATCTTATCACCCAAAGCCAGATTATTTTTGTTCAAATATTTTAAAAAAGCATCAGAAGAATCTTTCACCAAGGATAAAAACCCTTCTTTACCCAAGCCAATTTCCAGCATATTGATGCTTTTTATGGGCGAATAATCCCCGTTTTTATCTGGAATAGGGTCGCCATGAGGATCTTGTTTTGGGAAACTTAAAAAAGCATCCAATTCATCCACCAGTTTCATGGATTTTATATGCTCTAATTGTTCTGCAACCTCATGAACTTCATCCCATGAAAAATTAAGTTTATCAACTAAAAACACTTCCCATAACCGATGTTTTCTAATCACCAAAGCCGCTGCCAACCGACCTTCATTTGTTAGGCTTACCCCTTGATATTTTACATAATTAGCTAAATTTTTATCGGCTAATTTTTTTATCATGTCCGTCACAGATGATGCCTTGGTCTCAATTTTTTCAGCAATAGCATTGGTACTGACAGCAACTTTACCTTGCTTACCCAAATGATAAATAGCTTTTAAATAATTTTCTTCGGAAAAAGTAACCATACGTTTAAATTATCAAACAAATATACAATATTTTTACTCTAAAGTAAATATTTTTTTAGACAAGGCTAAAAATTATATTTTTTAAGTATTAATTATTAGTTCAATAATATCTTTGTAATAAAGTTTTTATAACATATTTTTATAACCATGTATAATGTTGTGTAATATGGTTATTAAAGATTTTTATTCTATTTCAGAAGTGTCGGAGATACTTGATAAAAGTACAGAAACCTTAAGACGCTGGGATAGTTCTGGAAAACTTCCAGCAGCTCGAGAGCCCATGAGCGATTATCGAATATATAGAAAAGAACAACTTGAATTATTTCCTAGATTTAACGAATATATCAATGGTTCGAAGTTCTTAGGGAACCAAATTATTTCTAACAAAGAATATTCTGTTTTAGAACTTTTTGCTGGGGCTGGAGGATTAGGATTGGGGTTAGAAAAAGCAGGTTTAAAATGCGTTGCCCTTAATGAAATTGATAAATGGGCATGCAATACACTACGAAAAAATAGACCAAATTGGAATGTCTTAGAAGGCGATATTAAAAATTATGGTTTTTCTAATTATGAAAATGAAGTGGATATTGTTACTGGTGGATTTCCTTGTCAAGCCTTTAGTTATGCAGGGAAAAAATTAGGATTGAATGATACAAGAGGTACTCTTTTTTATGAATTTGCACGTGTTGTTAGTGAGGTAAAACCAAAAATTTGTCTTGGGGAAAATGTTAAAGGATTGTTGAGTCATGAAAAAGGAAGAACACTTGAAGGAATGATTTCTGTTTTAGATGAAATCGGGTATAATGTAGTAACTCCTGTTCAAGTTCTAAAAGCAATAAACTACAATGTTCCGCAAAAAAGAGAACGTTTAATATTAATTGGTGTTAGAAAGGATATTGATTTAAAATATAAATATCCATTACCTTATGATACTATTTATAATTTAAGCGATGCACTTAAAAAAGGTGAATTATTTGATTGTGACGTTCCAAAATCGAATGGCTCCGAATACCCAAAACATAAAAAAGAAGTGCTTAAGTTAGTACCACAAAAAGGGTATTGGAGAGATTTACCATTAGATATTCAAAAAGAATACATGCAAAAAAGTTTCTATTTAGGAGGCGGAAAAACAGGAATGGCTAGACGCATTGGTTGGGACGAGCCTTGTTTGACCTTAACTTGCAGTCCTGCCCAAAAACAAACAGAACGTTGCCATCCAGAAGAAACACGTCCTTTTACAGTTAGAGAATATGCCCGCATACAAACATTTCCAGATGAATGGGTATTTGATGGCTCTATATCGCAGCAATACAAACAAATAGGAAATGCAGTTCCTGTGAATTTAGCTAAAGAAATAGGTTATTCTTTAGTAAAATTTTTAAATAAATACGATACACAAAATCAAGAAAATTTGGCTTCATTTTCTTTGGAAAGTGCTTCAATTGTTTGATTCAAAACTTTTGTTCCATCAACTTCTAAAGCTACTTCACCAACAGCATTAATTAAGTCAAAATAAAAATCTTCTTTACCTGTTAGTCTATGCCAAAAATCTTTCCCTACAATTACTGGATATTTTTCGTTGATTCTTTTGTAATGAGAACTTAATTCTGATGTTTCTCCATAAATAACTCCAACAATCATATCATTAATGCTGATATTCAAATTATTGGTTCTTGCAATATTTATTATGCCTGAAAAATGATCAAAAATTGTTTTAACATCATCAAAATTAATGGTGTTAGGGCCAGACTTTAGTTGGCAATATTTCTTTCTACCATCTAACGCATCCATAAACTCAATATCGATCCCGGGAGTTGTTGACCCAAAACCTTCAAAAAGTTCACTTATTAACTTTTGAATTCTCATTCCAAAGGATGTATTAATAGAACTTCCCAAAATCCTAGGTAAAACAAGAGCTTCCGCTATACTTCTTGCATTATCATTCCCTTTAAGAAAATTGGCTAAATATTTGAATAAAAACGGATTAACATTATAGTTTTTTAATTGACTAGCTTTCTTACATCCAATTGTAATATGTGCTTCTACAATTTCGTTTTTAAAAAATTCTTTTGCCTTATTTAATAATACTAATCTTTGACTTTCTTCCATAAAAATTATTCTCACTCAAATATAACTTTTAATATATTTATTTTTCATCAATTGTGCCAAATTTCCTCTTAATAAAATAATATTAATACCTTAGCTCAATGGCAAAACACAATGAACTTGGTAAAAAAGGCGAACAACTAGCCGTTGATTTTCTGCTGAAAAGCGGCTATGATATCATGGAACGGAATTACCGTTTTGATAAGGCCGAAGTAGATATTATTGCCCGATTAAAAGACACTCTTGCCATTATTGAAGTAAAAACACGCTCCACTGCAGATTTTGGAAATCCACAAGACTTTGTAAAGCCCAAACAAATTCAGCGCCTCGTGAAAGCTGTAGATGAATATGTTACGGTCAATGTGTTAGACGTTGAAGTGCGTTTTGATATTATTGCCATAGTAAAAGAAGGAAAACTGTTTAAAATTGAGCATTTGGAAAACGCTTTTTATCATTTTTGATCTTACTGTTTATGAGAGGTTAATTATTATTGAATGTTTTATATTTTCGTTGTAGCACTTATTCTGCTATTTTTTATATATAATGTTTTGTGCACAGTTATTTTCGTTCATTTATTTTTTTAATCAGAATTTATAAATTGGTTTTTACTTATAGGTTAATAGTATTTTTGCCACTTTATTTAAATCGGATTCAACAATTTCTGTTTTAGCGGCCAAGGGAAACAGCTGTTGTCCCGGTCTGCAAATAAATGCAGCTCGCCAACCAGCCCAAAGTGCTCCAGCAACATCCCAACCGTGAGCAGCAATAAGCATACATTCTTCTGGCTTTACACCCATTTTTCGTGCTCCCCAAGCATAAGTGTCTGAAAATGGTTTGAATTTACCAACATCTTCAACACTTAATCGTTCGTCAAAATATTTGGTTAAACCCGCATTTTCAAATTGCTCTTTAACACCTGCGTTTGATGAGTTTGTTAAGGAAACTAATTTATACCCAGCTTGATTTAATTGGGTTAAAGCTTCTATTACTTCTGGATGAGCTGGTAAATCATGTAAACCTGTTAGAATAACTTTACGAGCATCTTCTTCAGAGATTATAATATCGTGATTAGCTGCTACCATTTGTAAAGCCGCAGCACCAATAAGTCCAAAAGGTTCATAGCGCCCACTAGCCGAAATCACTAATGAATATTGTAACATCGTAGTAAACCATAATGGAAACAAGTCTTCATTTCCGCCTAAAGCGTCTCCAACTTGCTTTTTCATTTTTGTAAGATCTAAAAGCGTCTCGTTGACGTCAAAAAATAATACTTTAGGCCTGATTTTAGTTTCCATTTGAAAATGATTTTTTATTTAAATATATATTTAAAAGACTAAAACAATATATGCTATAGGCATTACAGGTGGTTTAAATTCCATTGGTAATACATCCGCAGGAACATCAGGATGAAGATGCGTATAAACTGCGACCAACTTCATAATTATAATAGTTAGATTTCCTAAATAGAAAGTTTTATTTCTGAAAGAATTTCTTAAACTATTTCCTCTAAATGCTAAAAACAGCATAACTAATCCAACACCAACTTCACTAAATTTCACTACATGTTACATAATGTCTGGAAAGGGAAAGGCAATAATTTCAAGATGTTTATATGTAAACGTTTTAAATGGCTCTGTAAATTTTGCCAAACCAGACATTAGCATTATAAATCCTAAAATTCCTGTTACTGTTTTTACTGATTTTTTCATTTATTTTAATTGTTGAATAAGGCTCTATCCAAATTCTGATTAAACTTAATGTCTTTAGTAATTTCTTCTACCCAAGCATCATTAATTACGTTAGCTTCCCAATCTGACTTCGTGTATTTACGGTAGGTCATTAATAAAATACCTTCGATATTTTCATATTCAACACGCATCAACAAAGGGTCGGACACATTTTTAGAAACTACAGTAAATAGAAACTGATCCACTAAATGAGTTTTCGGATTAATGTATAGATGATAAATGTCAGTAGCTACATCATCAGCTGATGTAAAAGTAATTTTCACCACTTCGTAAATTTCACCATCCACACTGTCTTGCCCCAAGTGTTCATAGTTGATGCCTGGATCTAATAATTTTTGCATCATAGCCAACCAATAAAAGTTAGTCTTACGGGTAAAGGTTACACTCGCGATGGCCGTACTATCAGTTATTTCTTGTCCATCTATTTTTAACCAAAAGTCTTTTCCATTGTATCCCTGTTGCATTTTTCCTTTTAAATCAGGCAAGGTTCTTTCGTGTTTCAAATAAGTACCATGAGACAGTTCTCCATCAAAAATGTACGATTCAATGGATATATCTTCTTTTTGGTCAGGAGTACGGTAAGTATAATTAAAAACAATGTCTTTCAAATTTAGTAAGTCTTGATAACTCCCTGTTTCTTGAGTCATTTTGTAAACTAATTCGTGTCCTTTGTTTTGAAATTCTGGCATTTTAACTTCTACAGTTTTGGTAGTTTCTTTGGTTTTAGCTTCTTTATTTCCACATGCGGCCAATAACATACTGAAAATAATTACAACAACTAATTTTGAATAATACATATTCTCTTTTTTTGTAATTACCCTTTTTGAATTTTCAAGAGGGGTAATGGTTAATATTAAAATGTTATTATGCAACTTCGGTATTCTTTTTCCATCCCATTGGATTTAAGAGATTGCTCTAATAATGTTTTGCTTTTAATGCGTTAAGAACATCGATGAATTTCATCAGGTTCATCTCTATTTCTATAATCAACATCTAAAAATTCTATAATCAGCATCTAAAAATGTATATTTTATTACTTTGTCTTGTCCAATTATGTAGGGGGCTGCTAACGATAATTCATTGCTTTCATCAATTATTTTCATTTAAGCCAAATGCTTCTCCGTAAATTGATGCTACTTCAATTGTTAGTTCAAATACACCCCCATATTCTTTTCCAATTTTATTACCTAGAACCAACGGACTTGGCTTAAAGATTTTAATATCTTCTACACTTACAACGCCATCAAATAAATCTATGATTTCAGTATTTTCTAATAGATTTGATACTGCTTTGGCACTTCTGTTATATAAACCAAAAATATTAGTCTTTGGTTTTTTTATACTTATTTAAATGATAAACCTGTCTTTAATGGCTCTTTTTTAATTTTTTATGGATTTGTAGACCATAGTGACCCATTAGCCATCATTGCACGTCTAGGTAATTGTAAGCCTGCAATAATTAATTGAGCAAAATCCTCTGGTTGTAATACTTTTTCGGGATTACCATCCGTAATTCCTAAATCTAAAGACATTTCTGTAGCAATGGTACTTGGTGTCAACGTATTTACTCTAATATTATTTTTGCGAACTTCTTTCATTAAGGATTGTGACAATCCGATAACGGCAAATTTTGAAGCGGAATAAGCAGAAGTACTGGCATTTCCACTTAAGCCTGCTGTCGAAGAAATATTTATTATATCGCCTTCGTTTTTGTCAATTAAATATGGAAGTACTTCTTTAGTAACATAATACATTCCCAATACATTGACATTAATAATGTTTTCCCATAGATTGGGCTCCATTTCATTTAAAGTTCCAAATGCAGCGATACCCGCATTGTTTACTAAAATATCTACAGTTCCTAAGTTTGAAATAATATTTTTTATTCCGGTTTTTACTTCTTCATAACTAGCCACATCAAATACTTCATAAAAAGCGTTTACTCCTAGCCCCTTTAACTCAGAAACTGTTTCCTTTAGCTTTTCTTCGTTACGTCCAGTAATAGCAACATCAACACCTAGTTTTGCAAATGCTATTGCGGTTGCTTTTCCTAACCCTCTACTACCACCAGTTATGATGGCTTTTTTATTTTTTAATTCCATCTATTTAAATTATTTCTTTATGAATATTAGTTTTATTTCAGTTTTTCTAAAGCTTCGATAACTTCATTTGGCTCAGCTCTTTTTCTATAATCTGCATCTAAAAACGCATATTGAATTATTCCATTTTGATCTATTATGTATGTTGCTGCCAATGGTAATTCGTTGCTTTCATCCCCATTACTTTCAATTAGTCCAAAAGCATCTTCATAAATTGAAGCCACATCACTTGTAAGTTCAAACACTACTCCATATTCTTTTCCAATTTTATTACCTAGATCACTTAAAACGGTAAATTCTAAATTATGTTTTTCTGAAGTACTTAATGATTTATCTGGTAATTCTGGAGTAAGTGCCATTAATGTTGCTCCTGCTTGTTGAAATTCTGGAAGTCTTTCCTGTAAATTGTGTAACGTTATATTGCAATAAGGACACCATCCGCCTCTGTACCAAGTTAGTATGACCGGTCCGTTTTTTAATTCATTGTACAAAGAAACGGGTTTATTTAAAGCATTGCTTAACGTGAAATCTGGCGTTTTGTCTCCAATATTTAAGGCCTTCTTTAATATTCCTGAGTTTTTCACACCTAAAATTCCATCGGCATAAATCTGTTTCTTTTCTTCGGAATATTTTTTTGCTGATTCTTCACGTCTATCATTTAGTAAAGAATCTAAAGGGGTTTTATTATGTTTCATTTTGTTAACTTTTTCTATTGTTCTTTTTAAGTCACCTAAACGTTATAAAAGGATAGCATCTAACATTGATAGGTGTTTTAATCCATCAACATTGGTTATATGGTTTCTAAGTTTTGAGCTCATGTTATTATACTATTTATGAAATCATTCCGTAAGAAGTTGCTTTTAAATTAATTCTGACAATACTTGTTTGAACACTTCTACAGGTTGTGCACCTGTTACTGCACTTTTTCTGTTGAAAACAATTGTTGGAACAGAATTTACGCCTAGACTTTGCCAATACGCTTCTTTGCTTTTCACCTCGTAACGTGCATCATCATTGTCTAATTTGGCCAATCCTCCTTCAGCATTTAATCCAACATCCAATAATGCTTGTTTTAAGATATCTCTATTCGATACATCTTTTCGTTCGCTAAAAAAAGATGTTGTTAATCGCATTTTTAATTCTGTTTGTTTTCCAAATGCTTTGGCATATTCCAATAATACATGTGCTTCAAACGTATTTGACATTTTCATTTCTTCAAAATAATCAAAAGTAAAACCGAGCTCTTCACCTGCTTCAACCATACGTTGTTGAGATTCTTTTTGCTGCTCTAAAGTAGAGCCATATTTTTGAGTGATATGCTCTTGAACATTTTGCCCTTCTGCGGGCATGTACGGATTGAGTTCAAAAGGTTGCCATTCAATTTCTACTTGGTCTTGAATACCCAATTCAGTTATGGCTCTTTCAAGACGTTTGTATCCAATGGTACACCAAGGGCATACCACATCGGAAACTATATCTATTTTAATTTTATCTTTCATTTTAACTTCTGCTTCATATGAATACATGTACTCAATACGATTTTGACAATTATTGGACAACCTCGCTAATTTGAACTTCTGGTTTTACGTTGGTAAAATTTGGAAGATCCGCCAGAATCTTTTCGGCATTGGCACCAAAAGATTGCTGAAACGTTTCCATTGACTCAAATGAAAGGTTTGCAATCACAACATAAGGTGCAGCTTGTTCTGGACTACCACCTGCAATACCAAAATTTACATTTGATGCAATTATAGCATTACCCAAAAGCTCTGAAAGCAATTGACTGTGCTGATTTAAATAATAATCTTTGTCGAATTTTAAATCCGAACTATTCGGGTACATTACTGTTAATTTAATCATTTTTATTTTTTTAAATGTTTAATAATTCTCTTCCGCTAAAATTTGACGAATCATTTGATTGGTAAACCCCCATTCGTTATCATACCAAGTCATTACTTTTAATAAATCTCCGTCTACAACTCTTGTCATACTCAAATCTACTGTTGAAGCGTGAGGGTTTTTTACAATGTCTGAAGACACTACAGGCTCTGAAGTTGTGTTCAATACGTTTTTATATCTATCGGTTGCAGCTTCTTCTTTAAAAATTGCATTTATTTCTTCTGTAGTTACAGGGCGTTCCGTAACAAAAGTCAAGTCTGAAATAGATCCTACAGGGATTGGAACACGCAAAGCAACTCCATCAAATTTATCTTTAAACTCAGGCAAAGCTTTTGTTGTAGCAATCGCTGCTCCCGTTGTAGTGGGTACAATATTGGCTGCTCCTGCACGACCCATTCTAAAGTTCTTTTTAGATGGTGCATCAACTATTCCTTGTGAAGCTGTGTAGGCATGAACTGTTGTCATTATACCTTTTTTAATCCCAATTCTACGCCCTAGGACTTCAACTACCGGACTTATATTATTTGTGGTACAACTTGCACAAGAAAATATATTGGTTTTTCCGTCTTCTGTATTTACACCGTGAACTACGGTTGGTATGTCTTCACTTTTTGTAGGTGCAGATATAATTACCGATTTGGCACCTGCTTTAATATGTTTTTTTGCATCCTCACTTGCTGTAAAAAAACCTGTACTTTCAATTACTACATCAATATTGTTTTCTTTCCAAGGTAATTCTTCTGGATTACGAAATGAATTATATTGAATTTTTTTGCCATCAATAATCAGGTTGTTTTCATCAAAAGATACTTCTTTTTCATAAACTCCGTAAACAGAATCATATTTTATTAAATATGCGATGTTTTCTGCAGAAACTATATCATTAACTGCTATCAATTCTAAACTTGGAGTGTCTAATATTACTTTGAGTGCGGCCCTTCCAATTCGCCCCATCCCATTAATTGCTATTTTTTTCATTTTTTTTGTATTTCTTTAAATTTAATTTTGAATGTTTTAAGAAGAAGTTTCCAAATTGAAACCGCTTCTTATATTCCTCTATTTGTTGTTACTAGAGCTACTTTGTTTTCTTTTGAAATACTCATGATTTTGTTTTTTAGATTTTGTCTTAAATTTTTAATAACCCTTCAGTATTTAAAGCGGAAGGTTTAAAAGCTATCAATCAACCTGTGAATTTAAACTTCCACATTCTCCTTTGACCAAGAAAATTTTTGGAAAGGGACATCAACAGGAGTGTTAGCAATATGGTTTGTGTAATTGCTAATCACTTTTTGAGATAATCCTAAAATGATTTCAAGCACCTGTCTTTCTTCATATCCAGAAGCATAAAATGTATTTAAATCTTCTTGAGATACATTCCCACGATTACGAACTATTTTTAAAGTGAAATCGTGTAATGCCTGCAATTTTTCAGTTGGCATAGCATTGCGGTTTCTTAATGCATCACTTAATGCTGCATCTACTTTCATCATATTTGCAATACCTGTATGTGCTGGTACGCAATAATGACATGCATGCTCAACATTGATGGTTTGCCATACAACTGTTAACTCTTCATTGTTAAAAGATGAATCGACAAATAATTGATGTAATGTTTGGTAAGCTTCTAATAAACCAGGGGCTCCTGCCAAAACTCCATGCAAACCGGGTATCATTCCATAAGCTTTTTGAGAATTTTCTAATAATGCTTTGCTACCTTCTTGTGCAGTTTCGATGTTGTGGACTTTTAATGTTGTCATAATTTTAAAATTTTTATTGTTCCTATTTGTCATTAAATAACTAAACAAACGTTTAGTTACGGATTAAAAAAATGTTATAAGTTTTTAAATGTCATTTCAATATAGTCTTCTATTTCCTTTTGGGTATTTACTCTTGACGCAGCGGCTAAACCATGCTTTGCCAATAGTAAATAATTTGCTTCTTTTATTATGCTCTCTTCATCTTTAGAGCTATCCATTTTTAATTTTTCAATGATTAAGGCTTTAAGATTATCCATAAACAAATTCATCTGATCTTTGATTGTTTCATCTTCACTTCCAGAAAACTCATTATAAGTGTTAGTTACCAAACAACCTTTTTGATGTCCTTGTTCATTACTAATATTAACAGAGTCATAGAAAAATTGTTTAATGTCTTCAACGCCATTTGAGGCGTTCTTAAACTTTTCAAATATAAAATTAATCTTCGCCTTATAACTTTTTAAACTTTCAAGAAAAACGCCATGTTTACTACCAAAACTTGAGTATATAGAAAACTTGTTAATCCCCATTTCTTTTTCTAGCAATTGCATGGACGTATTTTCATATCCATTGCGCCAGAATAAGTTCATGGCTTTTTCAATCACTTGTTCTTCATTATATTCTTTTTTTCTTGCCATTATTTCTAATTACAGGACAAAACTAAACAATCGGTTAGAAATAAAAAATATTTTAACTTATTTTTTTGTTTTTTCTTTTAAATATTTGATTCTTGTCGTGTTAAACTAATTGGAGATAATATTTATGTATAAGGAAATTTACGTGTTTGAGTTCGAGGATTCTCAAAAAGGAAAATCAGACTTGGCAAAATTGCCTGAAATCTTGATTAAGCAATTAATTTAGCATTGTTTTTTACATTGTTAGCCACAATAATATCTTTAATGCTGCTCATAGTTTTAATCCAGCCGATTTTAGTTTTTTAAATATTTTTCGGGTATCGGATTTCCATTTGTATCCGTCGTCCAAAGAAGGTCGGAAATCCACCACCTTTCATTAAAATAGATTAATTGGTAGCTTGTTATTCCTTTTACTTCCTGATTTTCAGAATCCTTTGCATAAAAACCCTGAAATACATTTGCAATTCCATTATATTCATTGACAACTTTACCCAATTCATATTGCGTAAATCCTTTTTCATAGTATTCTTGGTTCTCGTTCATATATTTAAGAAATTCGTCGAGAGATACCGTTTCGTATTTTTGAGGTAATGAATCTATTGGATGGTTAAGTATTGTAAATTTTGCACTTGGCAAATATAAATTTCGTGTTTTTTCCATATTCTTGATTTTATCGTCCTTTCTTGATAATAAATCAAATGCTCGAATTACTATTCCGTCTATGGTTTTTACAGATAAAGAATCACTCATTGAATTATTTTGGGCATTTAACTGCATTGTGATTAAAACAATAAAGCCTATTGCAATATTTTTCATAAGTTTTGTCTTAATGAAATCATCTCAACATAAGTTGACATTTTCAGTATAAAATAACCTTAATTATTTTTTGAATTAAAGAAACTTTCTAACGCTTCAATGTCAATAGGTTTTGCTATAATGCGCTTATTTTTATCTAAAACAAAATACGTTGGTGTTGCCGTTACATCATATTTGTCACCTATTTCATTATCCCATTTACCTAAACCGAGCACGTGTATAAATTCTGGGGATTTTTTAATGGCAGTTGCCCAACTTTTTTCATCATCTTCCAACCCAACGGCTATCACCTGAAGCTCTCCTTTTTTCAAGGTTTTTATAAAATTTTCTAACTGCGGAATTTCATTTAAACAATGTGAACAAGTACTACTCCAAAAAACTATAACATAATATTCTGAACCGCTTAAATCACTCAGTTTTTTACCATTTTCAGTACCATCTAATCTAAAATCTGGCGCTTTACTTTCCATGGATGTGTTTTTAAATTGCACCAACCCATCAATAAGAACTTGGTCATTTAATGTTTTGGCGATATCAATTAAATACGTGTCTGAAATATAATTGGCAACACTTTCAAATTCAGAATCTACCATTATTTGCCATAATTGAAGTAATAAACTGCTTTTAATTGCTAATGGCGCATCTTTCATTGCTAGACAAAATTCATCCATATTATGCTCGTATTGCGCCATAATATTTTTGCTGTCAGCATCTATTCCGAATACATAATTATACATGCGTTCAAGTAAAAAATTGGAGCTTTGAAGCGTTGTATTATTAAAATCCACATGATCAAAAAAATGAGTCTCTAAATTCTTCACATATGTGTTAACATCTTCATAGTTATTTGGAATGTAAGGGCTATTTGCTTTTATAAATTGCAAGGCCATGGTTCCTTTTGCAGCTATTTCAAAATTTGATTGTGTTTCCCTCTGTGTTTTGAATATAGAAGTTAACGCCAAGGTATCTGTACCGTGTTGTCTGTAAAAATTTGAAATACTTTGGCTTACTAAAAGCATACTTGACGAATACCCTGCCAATAACTTATTCTCAATGGATTCTTGAAACGTGATGCCTGTTTCAGAATTAAACGTAAGCTCAATGTCTTCTTTACCATTATAGATAACATCAAAATTATAATCTTCTTTAGGCATTGCGTACACTACTTTATACATGCCTGCAGTTACTGTAGAATCTAAAGGCAAGGTAAAATTCCCGTCTTCATTAATTTCAGCATTTGTAATATAGGACGATGAAAGTGGCATTATTTTATATAACAATGCATACTTATAATCTTTTGCATTTGTAAAAGTTCCTTTTATAGAATGTTGCGAAAAAAGGAAACAAGGCAAAAATAAAACTGAAATAATAACTCGTTTTAACATACTATAAATTTATTTAAATCTAATCAATAATCAAGCTACTATAGGTTGTAATTTTGTTAAAACTTGCTTTACAGATTTTATGGATTCAATGGTAAGTAATAAACGTAAGCCACTACGTGTTTGTTTTTCCTTCATTTTGTACGCATTTGGATTGTTTTGAATAAACTGAAGTACTTTAGTGAAATATTTACTTTGATAGAAATTACTTTGCTGATCATTTATAAAATACCCAATAAATTTACCTTGTTTCATCACAATTTTTTCAAACCCAATTTTACTGGCTATCCATTTTATGCGTACACTGTTGAATAAATCTACTACCTGAACAGGCAACGCACCAAAGCGATCCTGAAGTTGTGATTCAAATGCTTTTAGCTCTTCTTCAGTTTTAATATTATTTAATTGCGTGTAAAGATTCAAACGTTCTGTAATACTGTTCACATAATCATCAGGAAAAAGCAATTCAAAATCAGTATCAATGGTAATATCTTTAACATATTCCTTTTCGTCATCGTCATCTTTTCTATATAAGTCTTTAAACTCATTTTCTTTCAGCTCTTCAATAGCTTCATTAAGTATTTTTTGATAGGTTTCAAACCCAATGTCATTTATAAATCCGCTTTGTTCACCACCTAACAAGTCACCTGCGCCACGAATTTCTAAATCTTTCATGGCTATATTGAAACCGCTACCAAGCTCAGTAAATTGTTCTAAAGCTGTTATTCGTTTTCTGGCATCATCAGTCATGGCAGAATATTCTGGTGTAATAAAATAACAAAAGGCTTTTTTATTACTTCTTCCCACACGCCCACGCATTTGATGTAAATCACTTAACCCAAAATTATTGGCGTTGTTAATAAAAATGGTGTTCGCATTCGGCACATCCAAACCACTTTCTACAATGGTGGTACTTACTAACACATCAAATTCACCATTCATAAAAGCCAACATAAGCTGCTCTAATTTTTTGCCATCAAGTTGCCCATGGCCAATGCCAATTTTAGCATCAGGCACCAAGCGTTGTATCATACCTGCAACTTCTTTTATGTTTTCAATTCGGTTGTGAATAAAAAATATTTGCCCACCACGTTCAATCTCATAGCTTACGGCATCGCGGATGGTTTCCTCATTAAATCTGATAACATGACTCTCAATGGGATACCTGTTTGGTGGTGGTGTGTTGATGACTGATAAATCCCTCGCCGCCATTAAACTAAACTGTAAGGTTCTTGGTATTGGGGTTGCCGTAAGGGTTAAGACATCTACATTCTCTTTTATAGTTTTAAGTTTTTCTTTAACGGCGACACCAAATTTCTGTTCTTCATCAACGATAAGCAATCCTAAATCTTTAAACTTCACCTGTTGACTTACCAATTGATGGGTGCCAATAATGATATCTACTTTACCAGCTTCCAAATTTTCTAAGGTTTCCCGCCTTTCTTTAGTGGTTCTAAACCTATTTAAATAATCTACAGTAACCGGGAAATCTATTAATCGTTCTTTGAAGGTTCTGGAATGCTGATATGCCAAAATGGTAGTGGGCACTAAAACAGCTACTTGTTTCCCATTATCCACGGCTTTAAAAGCTGCTCGAATAGCCACTTCTGTTTTGCCAAAACCAACATCACCACATACCAATCTATCCATTGGTCTTTCACTTTCCATATCGGCTTTTATATCAGCCGTAGCAGTAATTTGGTCTGGCGTATCTTCATATATAAATGATGACTCCAACTCCAATTGCATATAACTATCCGGATGATATTGATATCCTTTTTCAGTTTTTCGCTTTGCATACAACTGAATTAAGTTAAAAGCAATTTCCTTAGCCCTGGTTTTAGTTTTTTGCTTTAGAACTTTCCAAGCATTGCTACCTAGTTTATAGATTTTTGGCGGTTTGCCATCTTTCCCGTTAAACTTGGTGATTTTATGTAATGAATGGATGCTTAAATATAAAATATCACGCTCACCATACACTAATTTAATGGCTTCTTGCTTTTTCCCTTCAACATCAATTTTTTGCAAACCACCAAAGCGTCCAATCCCATGATCAATATGTGTTACATAATCACCTAAGGCAAGATTGGTAAGCTCTTTTAGGGTAATGGCTTGCTTTTTGGCATACCCGTTTTTCAGATGAAATTTATGGTACCTTTCAAATATTTGATGATCTGTATAACAAACCATTTTTTGGTCCTGATCAACAAACCCCTGATGCAATGAAAGTACAATGGTTTTATACGGTTTTACTTCTAAATGTGAATCATCAAAAATATCATGAAACCGTTTGGCTTGTTGTTCACTTACGCAAGCAATATAGTTGGTAAACCCATTGTTATAATGATTGTTTAAATCTTCAATAAGTAAATTAAACTGTTTATTAAAAGTAGGTTGGGGTGCGGTATTGAAAATGATTTCGTCATTACGAGGAGTCCCGATGGCTATCGGGAGCGACGTGGTAATCTCATCCATTGAAACAGATTGCTTCTCCCGATAGCTATCGGGACTCGCAATGACATTGTTTTTGAAAAATGAAACTGTACCGAATTCTACCAGGTTAAAATCTAATATTTGTCTTTTTAGAAGTTCTGAATTACAAAACAATTCATTTGGTGCCGCATGTTTTAAAGTTGAAGAAAGCGTTTTAAAAGCCTCTTCAGCTTTCGTAAAAAAGTCATCAATCCTTGAAAAACACAAATCGGCATTTTTGAAAAATATCACTGTTTTTTGAGCTATATATTTTAGAAAACTTTCGCGTTGTTCATCTAAAAATTTATTTTCAACATTTGGGATTATATTGATTTTTTTTATTTGCTCAATGGACAGTTGCGTCTCCACATCAAACGTCCGGATACTATCCACTTCATCGCCAAAAAATTCTATCCGATATGGTTCATCGTTGGAAAAAGAAAACACATCTACAATGCCACCTCTTACTGAAAATTCTCCTGGTTCGGTAACAAAATCTACGCGCTTAAACTGATATTCAAACAGTACTTCGTTTACAAAATCAATCGATAATTTGTCATTTACAGCAATTTTTAAGGTGTTACGCTCAAGCTCTTTTCTGGTCACCACTTTCTCGAAAAGTGCATCCGGATAGGTAACAATAATTGCTGGTTTTTTTCGTGAGTTTATCCGGTTTAAAACCTCAGCTCGCAACAATACATTTGCATTATCAGTTTCCTCAATTTGGTATGGCCTACGGTAACTTCCCGGATAAAAAAACACCTCTTTTTCGCCGCAAAGTTGTTCTAAATCATTCAAGTAAAAAGCAGCCTCTTCTTTGTCATTAAAAACAATTAAAAACGGTTTTTCTGATTGATTAAAAACATTGGAAATAACAAATGAAAGTGAGGAACCTACTAAGCCTTTTAAATGCGTTTTATTTTGAGGTACGGCAATAGCAGATTGAAGATTTTGCGTTTGCAAAACCTGTGCGTAAGATTGTAACAGAGCCGTTTTACTCAATATTTACTTTTATACACCAATTTATTTGTTGCTTTGGCGTTTTGAGGTGCAAATATAGTTTAAGAATTACGAAAAATGAATTTGGTTTTGTTATTTTTATATGTTAGAATCCGGTAAGGATTAAAAAAATTGTTTTAACTCATTAGGTTTCAAAATAAAAAAGTGTGGTAAATTATGTGTAATCATTGGTTTGTAAAAAGAATTCATCAACCTCGTATATTATATTCTTTTTCAATCAAATTTATAGGTAAAAAAGGACTTATTTATTTTAAATAGCCTGTTTGTTTATTTATATTTGCAGCACAAAAAATAAAAAAAATGTCGATTTCAGATTTATTTGATAGTGGTTTTAAAAAGCGTAATGAAGATCATTTTGCAGCAATAGTGCGTGTAGCCATGGATAATGGTATTATTTCTCCTGAAGAAAAATCGTTTTTAGACCGATTGGCTCGTAATTTAGATATTAGTGAGGCTGATTATAAATTGATTTTAAAGGACTACCAATCACATCCAATAAATCCACCTGTATCTTATGACCATAGATTGGAACGTTTATACGATTTAGTTAGAATGGTATATGTTGATCAAATTGAAGGAGATCCAGAACACAAGCTTTTAAATAAAATTGGTGTAGGACTTGGTTTTCATGCTGTAAACGTAAGATATATTGTTGATAAAGCTTTAACCTTAGTACATAACGGCGTTGATTTAGATACGTTTATTCATGAAATTAAAAACATGAATAAATAAGAACCCTGTCAATTTTAATATTCTATATTGCTGTTTCACCTCAAAAATTATCCTTTTTTCTTTATCTAAAGATTAATAATTCTTTTCATAAATATTGATTTAATTATTGTTTTTTTAACATTTTTTCTTTATACATTTGTATGCTATTTTTTATGATACTATGATAAAGATTAACTGTTTGCTTTTTGCAATTTCGTTAAGTTTATTTACCATAATTCTTTCTAAAACAGAAAGTTGTATTTCTTTTAAAAAAAATGCGCCGGTTCATAATTTTCAAAATGACAATTCTATTAATTTTGGAACCCTACCTACAAATATTAAATCTCTTAAAGAATTTAGACATTTTGAAAAACAAAAAAAACAAACTAATGGTACTCATTTAAATGTTTATGCTACTTTAAATGGTTCACTTTTAGAAAATAATATCCATTATTTAAAAGTCTGTGATTTCTTTAATTTGAATTTAACAGTTAGTATAATTATTTACCCTTTTCATTCTTTCTTATAAATCCATCTTTTTTTTATTAACATTAGATAGAGCTCATTTCTAAAACAGGTTATGATGAGCAGTTTAACAATTAAAAAAACAAAAGATGAAAATTTCAATAATATTTATTTCTACCATTTTAGTATTAAGCATGGCCCTCCCTTTTCTATTATTTGTTTATATCGGAGTAAAAAATACGTCAAACACCAAAACATTTATAAATTCTATTATAAAAAACAATGGAATTATTTATACCCATAATGAAATATGGCGTAAAAATTTTATTGGTATAAGTAATGATAATAAAATATTGACTTATATAGTTTTTAGCAATGAAAAATATAATATCAACAATATTAATTTAGAAAATTTAAAACAATGTAATGTTATAAAGAATTACAGTAAAGATAAAAGCAATGCTATAAGCTTAAAAAGTTTAGATTTAGAGCTTATTTTCAAACTGCCTACAAATAAAAATTTAATAATTCCTTTTTTTAATATAGATAACGACTTAATCGAAGATTTTGAAATACAGCGCATCGAAAAATGGCATAAATTAATTTTGAACGCTATGCCATTACAAACATCCATTAAAATAGCTTCATAAATTTTGTTTTAAAGTAATAGATACATCAGTAAATAAAAACGTCTACAAATATTAAAAATTTTGAAAAAATCACGTATAACCTATAACCTTTATTAATATGTTGCTTTCTGTTTTTTTTGTATTGCTAGGGTTTGCACTCTTAATTAAGGGGGCTAGTTGGTTAGTAAGTGGGGCTTCTTTTCTTGCAAAAAAGAATAACATCCCCGATTTAGTAATTGGATTAACTATTGTTGCTTTCGGCACTTCAGCCCCTGAACTTATAGTAAATACTGTTGCCTCTTATGAAAATCATTCTGATATAGTATTGGGTAACATAATAGGAAGCAATAATTTCAATCTATTTATGATTTTAGGACTTGTAGGTTTTATATTTCCTATTACAGTGCAATCTTCAACTGTTTGGAAAGAAATTCCTATTTCGTTTTTGGGTGCATGTATATTACTTATTCTATGTAATGATTTCTTTCTAAACGAAAACCTTGTCGTTTCTAGATGGGATGGTTTTATACTATTTTCTCTATTTGTGGGATTTCTTGCTTATATATATAAGCAGATGACCAAAGAAAAGTCTGAAGAGCAAACTAAAAATGTTCAAGAATTTTCAACATTAAAAATTTGGGGGCTTATCCTAGTTGGGCTTACAGGACTTATATTAGGCGGGAAACTGGTTGTAGACAACGCTGTTAACATCGCCACAAATTTAGGTATAAGCGAAAAAGTTATAGGATTAACCATTATTGCTGCTGGCACCTCTTTACCTGAATTAATGACATCGGTAGTGGCTGCCTTAAAAAAGAATAGTGATATTGCTATTGGCAATATAATTGGCTCTAACATATTCAATATTTTTTTAATTCTCTCAATAAGTGCTTTTGTTAGACCAATACAATACTCTAAGGCTTTTAATACAGATATTTATTTATTAATTGGCGGCACATTTTTTCTATTTATAGCCATGTTTACTGGTAAAAAGAAAAAACTAGACCGATGGGAAGCTGTTATTTTATTAGTAACATTTATAACTTACACAGGATATCTTATAAGTAATGAAGTTTGATTTATTATTTATGCAATTTAAGTTGAATGCGCTTCCGTGGGATATCTACTTCTAAAACTTTTACAATAATTTGTTGATGCAACTGTATAAATTCATTTACATCTGTTACAAAACTATCTGAAAGGTTTGATACATGAATCAATCCGCTTTCTTTAATTCCTACATCAACAAAACAACCAAAATTGGTAATGTTATTAACGATACCAGGAAGTAATTGACCTTCACATAAATCATTGATCGTTTTGATATTCTGATTAAAAGTAAAGACCTTTGCTTGCTCACGAATATCTAAACCAGGTTTTTCAAGTTCCTTTAATATATCTTGTAGTGTTGGTAAACCAACTGAATTAGAAACATAATTTTTCAAATCTAGTTTTTGAAGTATTCCCGAATTACCAATTAATTCTTGAACGGTTTTCCCTAGATCTTTTGCCATTTTTTCTACAATACTATAACTTTCAGGATGAACTGCCGAATTATCCAATGGATTTTTAGCCTCTTTTATTCTTAAAAAAGCAGCCCCTTGTTCAAAGGCTTTATCTCCTAAACGAGGCACTTTTTTAATAGCCAGTCTTGATGAAAAAGCGCCGTTTTTATTGCGGTATTCAAAAATGTTTTCAGCTAGTTTTGGTCCAATTCCTGAAACATAACTAAGCAACGATTTACTGGCTGTATTGATGTTTACCCCAATTGAATTTACACAATTTTCAACTACAACATCCAGTGATTTTTGAAGTTTATTTTGATCTACATCATGCTGGTATTGCCCAACACCAATAGATTTGGCATCAATTTTAACCAATTCTGCCAACGGATCTTGCAAACGTCTCCCGATAGAAACAGACCCCCTAACCGTCACATCATAATTTGGAAATTCCTCTCTTGCTATTTTGGATGCCGAATAGATGGAAGCTCCGGCTTCACTCACCACAAAAACTTGAATATCATTTTTAAAATGAATTTTTCTTATGAGTGCTTCCGTTTCTCTTGATGCCGTTCCATTTCCAATGGCAATAGCTTCAATTTTATAAGCATCAGCCAAAGAACTGATTTTTTTCATGGCTCCAATGGCATCGTTTTTTGGTGGATGCGGATAAATGGTTTCATTATATTTTAACTGACCTTGTGCGTCTAAACAAACCAGTTTACATCCACTTCTAAAGCCCGGGTCAATAGCTAAAACTCTTTTTTCACCTATTGGAGATCCTAATAATAATTGCTTTAGGTTTTTTGCAAATACAGATATGGCAGAATCATCTGCCACTTCTTTAGCCCGTTGCAAGGTTTCATTGGATAAGGACGGAAATAATAACCGCTTATATGCATCTTGAATAGCAATTTGAATTTGGTCAGTACAGGTATTTTTAGAACGAATGATTATTTCTTCAATTCTATTTATTGCTTTCTCATCATCAATTTCAATCTTAACCTTTATAAAACCTTCATTTTCTGCTCTTAAAATGGCCAATAATCGGTGAGACGGAATCCTGTTTAAAGATTCTGACCAATCAAAATAATCTCTATATTTTTGTGCATTTTCATCGGTTTCCTTTGCCTTTACCACTTTCGTAGAAATCATTGCAAAACGCTCTAATTGATGTCTAATATTGTTTCTAATGTCTGTCCGCTCATTAATCCATTCGGCAATGATATGTCTGGCACCTTCTAAAGCTTGCTCAACAGTGGTAATATCGGATTTGATATATTTTAAGGCGATAGATTCCAAATCATTAGAATTTTGGCTCATAATGATTTTTGCCAAAGGCTCTAACCCATTTTTTCTTGCGGTTTCTGCTTTAGTTTTTCTGCTCTTTTTGAATGGTAAGTATAAATCTTCAAGTGTCGTGATATTCTGAGCAGATTCTATTTTTTGTTTTAATTCTGATGTTAAAACATCTTGCTCTTCAAGCGCCTTTAAAATAGTGGCTTTACGTTTTTCAAGAGTTTCAAACTGCTCCTTATATTTTAGAATATCACCAATTTGAACCTCGTCTAAATTGCCAGTTCGCTCTTTTCTATAACGTGAAATAAACGGAATAGTGCAATCTTCATTTAGTAATTGAACGGTATTTTTTATAGACGTCTCAGGTAGTTGTGTTTGGGTAGTTATAAACTGTATCAACTGCATTAATGAATCTGTTTGTGCAAATGTGTTTTTGATAATAATCTAGATATTAAAATGCTTTGAAGAAATGGTTTAGGCAATTTTTTTTATTAAATCAAAACATGGGCACTTATCGCACCGCTTTTTTTCAGATTTTTTAAATTTTTTACAGCACTCTTCATGTACCTCTCCTAAAATTTCAGGGCCCTTCTGTTGAATGGCCAGAAGACGTTCCTTTTTGAGTTTTCTATTTTTCTTTTTGCCCATTGAATGTATCAAAATCAATAGTGCAATAATAGCTATTTAAATTGAATCTAAATAATATTTAACATTTAAACCCCTGTTTGTAAAGCCACTGAACTCACCACTGTTAACTGCTGAATGTCTCTGTCAAATAAATAAAGTCCTCCTTTATCATCTCCAATAAGATTTATTTTATCCAATATAGTGCGCGCCATGGCTTCTTCTTCAATTTGCTCAGATACATACCATTGTAAAAAGTTATGCGTAGCATAATCCTTTTCTTGTAATGTTATATGTACCAACTCATTAATGCTATCTGAAACATAAACTTCATGTTTTAAAAGCATTTCAAACATCTCCTTAATGGTTTTAAAATCCACATTCGGTTCGGAAAGTTTAGAGATTTTGGCCTGCCCACCACGCTCATTTACAAATTTAATAAGTTTAAGCATATGGTCTCTTTCTTCTTGAGACTGGTCAAACATAAAACCAGCAACACCTTCAAAGCCTTTAACTTCTGCCCAACATGCCATAGATAAATAAATTTGTGAAGACTCTGCTTCTATCTTAATTTGCTCATTAAGAGCTTTTTCAATGATTTTGGATACCATAATATTCGTTTTTTGTAAAGTTAAGGAATTCTTTGAAATTTCTTACCAATTTTTAGCTATAACTAACCAATTTTTTATTCCGAAATTTGATTTTTTTAATGGAACAAAAACTTGCTATTGTTTTTGAAATAATGTGTAAATATAAGGGCGTTCTCCTCCAGATGGGTTTATAAAGGTATAGTTGAAAGATTCAATTAACTTAAAATTTGAACCTAATTTATCTTGTAGTTTTTCAACACTATAAAGTTGTAACGGTAAACCACTACATTTTTTTGCGCCGTTTTCGGCAAAAACAGCCATAAGAACATACCCGTTTTTTGAAATGATTTTATGAATTAAATTAAAATAGGCATCCTGATCTTCACCTTTTAAAAAGAAATGCAACACCGCGCGATCAATCCATAAATCCACCTTTTTAAGATGACTTAATTCCTTTGGATTTGTTAAATCATCAACAATACAATTTAAATCGAAATTATTTGATTTTTTAATACGCTCTTTTAGCTTTTGTAAAGCAACATCACTCAAATCATTTGCAATAATATTGGTATAACCTGCATTTAAAAGTGCTTCCATTAATGTAGTGGTTCCTGCGCCAACATTTAAAATTAGAGCATCTTTTGCTAAATCTGTTTTAGCAATTAACTGCATAGTTTTTTTAGGATTGCTTTCAAACCAACCTAATTGATCGTCTTCTTTATTGTAAGCAGTATCCCAGTGTTCCTTTATGTTAAAAGAATCCTCCATATATCAAAGGTACGCAATTCAAAAGCTGCATAATTACATAGGGGTTTATAAACAACCCTTGAACTAACGCTTTTTCAATCTTAAAAATTAGTTCCCAGCTTGAACTTTAGCGTCTTGTATCATTTTTTGATTTGGTAAAATAGCAACGTTTACACGTCTGTTTTTAGCTCTTCCTTCTGCCGTCTTGTTGTCATGAAGTGGTTGAGTTTCTCCAAACCAGTTGGTGGTTAAACGTGATTGACTCACACCGTTATGAGACAAATAATCGGTTACCGCATAGGCTCTGTTTTTTGAAAGTGTCATGTTATAATCTTCCGCTCCAACACTATCAGTATGTCCAACTACAAGAATATTAGTATCCGGGTATTCTTTAAAAATACCTATCAGCTTATTTAATGTTTCTTGGGATGCCGTATTGATATTATATTTGTTGGTGTCAAAATACACGCCACTACTTTCATCAAATGTCACAACAATACCTTCATCAACACGCTCTACTTGGGCTCCAGGAATTTCTTCTTCAATTTTTTGAGCCTGTTTGTCCATTTTATTTCCGATAAGAATACCAGCGCCTCCTCCAACAACGCCACCAATAACAGCACCTAATTCGCCATTACCACCTTTGCCAACATTGTTCCCAATAATAGCGCCTAATATGGCACCTCCAGTAGCGCCAATGACTGCTCCTTTTTGTTTGTTATTGGCATTTTGAACTGCTTTACAGTTAGTTAAACTGATGCTTAGTATGATTGTAATAAGTACAACTCCAATTTTATTTAATATTGTTTTCATGTTTATTTCATTTATAAGATTACACAGAATCGTTAAAACTTCTCTTACTATTTACGAGAATTTTAGTTAAAACGTTTTTAAGTTTTTTAAAATTTAGTGAAATTCATGTTTATAATAAAATATTCTCCATTAACTACAACCGTTTGTTGCCATTGCATGGCCGTTTCTGTCAGTGATTTTAAGCTTAAACGAAACCCCTGATTAGTATCAGATTTATTTTTTTCGTTTGTAGGTTTTAATAAAAAGTCGTAAAGCCCAGTTTCAGCATTCACTTCTTGAATGGTAAACACAAAATTACGAACACCTGTAGAACAACTGGATTCGTTTATAGTATACGTTCCGGTATTATTATTTGGAACAAACTGCCATGTACTTCCTTCAAAACAATCTTTGGAAGTATCGTTAAGCAATGTTACATTATATTTTCCTGTTTTACTGAATGTTATTGTGCTAAGGGTCCATTCACCTTTAATGACTTTTTTGGAGTTTCTAACTGTTTTTGATGTTCCACAACTGAATAAACCAATTGCTAAAAAAATTAATAATATCTTTTTCATAATTATTTGTGTTTTTATACATCACAAAGATGCAAAATGTTTAATAATTTTATATTACAAGATTTTTATTTTTGATTATATAATTTTCATTTTTTAACCATTGAAGCATTTCATCGATTTTTAATTGATCTTCCCTTTTAAATGTATTTAATTCGCTTTAAAAAATATTTTTGATAACAGATATACTTAACATTTAAATTTAAAGGGTGTGCTAACAATAAATATCTTATGCTATTTTAGTTTTCTTAATGCTAAATTGACTAAAACAGTGGTAGTTTTATTTATAAATAGAATGTACATTCGACGTCTAATTACTAAACAGTATTTCTTTACTAATGATTTTGCGTTAGGGTTGGTTGGTTTTGAATTTTATAAATCCAAGCGGAATTGTTGTTCAATTAAAGGATAAAAAACACCTATTATTACAAAAGGGTTTGTAGCTCTCCTTCTGTGCCATTGCATAGTTGTCCCCAAAAAAAGATAAATATCATTTTTGTTGATAAACTCATCATAATACTTTTTTTTAACAAGTTCAATGGCTTTTTTTTGATTAAGAGTTCTATTAAAACAATTTTTATATAGTTCAAATACTTCCCAATCTTCTATCATTAATTTACTTGAGGCTCCTTCGTCATCTTCAAAAACATAATAAAATTTATAAGGGATTTTTGGAATCAGTTTTTCTGGATCACTTTCTATTTCTGCAAATAAATCTGTTTGCTTTCTTAATTCTACCCATTCATCTTTCCACTCTTTTGAATCCTCTTCAATTACAAAATCAATGATTTTTGAAGGTTTAAAAGTCGCTAAAGAGATGTTTTTTGGTTTTTGAGAGTCATCAATTAATTTACCTTTATTGGTGTAAATATTATTTAAACAAAACTTTTTCCGTTCTCTCCAATAATTTTTAGTGTCTAAAGTATCTAATATTTTAATGTCATAATTGTTTGGAGAATGGCTTTCAGGTCTAAAGTCATCAGTTCTAGATTTTACATCAAGTTCTATCCAAGTATATTTTTTAAATCCGGTATCCTTTTTTAAATCTTTCAAAAAACTTAATGGAACAGGATAAATTCTAATCCAAGAGCCATCTTCTAAAATTCCAGCTGTACAAACTAATTCATCATAACTTCGTGATGGCAAAGGATACGTAGTAACGGTTATTAGAATTTTTTTTACTGGCATCGCTTATAAATGCTCTACTTCGTATTCAAATTCATTAAAATCAGAAATTGCTTCTGCTAAATGCGTTCTATGACATTGACAATTGTCCGCTTCAAAACAAGTTAAAGCTATTCTTTTATTTTCTATTAACAAATTGAAAATCTCTTTTTGATAATTTTTTGTCAATGATAAATTATTTGAAATGTATTCTAAAAACAATTTATCATAGTCGTTTTGTGAGTTTAATTCTTGACGTTTGTCAGAATTAATGCCTACTTCCGGAATATGGATATATTTTATACCTACTCCTTCACATGCATTTTTGAGTTGGCTTTTACTAAACCCATATTTCATACTTAAAGCATTTTTTCTTACATCACAAAGAACTTTTATATTGTTTTTAATTAACTTGTTAAGATAATATTCGAGTGAAATGCCTTGATAACCAATTGTAAAAAGTATTATTTCATCATCAAATGATCTATATTTATTTAAATTCTCTAATTCTTCATTTGAAAGATACTTATCGGCAATTATACTATTAATAGCATAATAAGGATATCTTTTATAAGTTATATCAATTAAATCATCACTTGTTTTACCTTTATAAATTATAGCAAAGTCAGAAATTATTTTTTTATCTTCTTTATCCAATTGTGTTAAATAATTTGTTGAATCTAATTTTTTCCAAGATTTAGATGTTTCGGTAACAATGCCATACTTCTTTAATGTATTTAAATCTGCATTGGCCTGAAAAGAAAAACAACCTAATTTATATGGCACAAAATCATAGGTTTTTTTCTTTGTTTTATACGTACTGTATAAAAACAATAATTTTTGAACTTGTATTTTATCAAGTTCATTATTAAACACTTGCAATAAGGATAATGCTATTTTTCTTCTATAATACATTAATCAAATATATATAATTTTAGCTAATATGCAATCCATTAGAAACAGAAACATCATCAGGATTCACAAACACCAATTTGCCTTCAGGGTTTTCAGTCATTAAAATCATACCTTGACTTTCAACGCCACGAAGCGCTCTTGGGGCCAAATTAACCAAAACCGTTACTTTTTTTCCAATAACTTCTTCTGCCGTAAAACTTTCGGCAATTCCTGAAACAATCGTACGTACATCCATGCCGGTATCCACTTTTAATACTAACAGTTTTTTAGCTTTTGGCATTTTTTCGGCCTCTAGAATAGTTCCTACCCGAATATCAAGCTTTGTGAAATCATCAAAAGTAATGGTCTCTTTTTGAGGTTCAATAGTTTTACTGGCCGCTTCATTTGCCTTTTTGCTTGCAATGAGTTTATCTATTTGCTTTTGAATAGCATCATCTTCAATTTTTAAAAATAACAATTCCGCTTCGCCAATTTGATGTCCTGCAGAAAGTAGTATTTTCTTTGTTAAAATATCGCCCCATGTTAAATCGTCATTGCGAGACTCATTTTTATGAGTCGTGGCGATCTGTTCAATTGAAGAGATAACCACATCACTTCGTTCCTCGTTATGACGTAAACCAAGAATCCCTTTTAATTTTGATGAAGTAAAGGGTAAAAAAGGCTCGCTTAATATTGCCAAAGCCGTTGAAATTTGCAAAGCCACATACATGATAGTTTGAACACGAGTTTCATCAACTTTAATCACTTTCCAAGGTTCTTCATCAGCTAAATACTTGTTGCCAAGTCTTGCCAAATTCATGAGTTCCTGTTGAGCCTCTCTAAAACGATACCGCTCAATAGAATTAGAAATGTCCTCTGGAAATGATTTTATTGAAGCTAATGTTTCCTTATCTATTTGTGAAAAGTCATTTGGTTTTGGAACCATGCCGTTATAATATTTATGGGTTAACACAACCACACGATTTATGAAATTTCCAAAAATAGCAACCAATTCATTATTATTTCTCGCTTGAAAATCTTTCCAGGTAAAATCAGTATCCTTGGCTTCAGGCGCATTTGCCGTTAATGCATAACGCAACACATCTTGTTGATTTGGAAACTCAAGTAAATATTCTGGCAACCAAACGGCCCAATTTTTTGAAGTGGAGAGCTTATTGCCTTCTAAATTTAAAAACTCATTTGCAGGCACATTTTCAGGTAAAATATAGCTTCCTTCGGCTTTTAACATCGTCGGAAAAATAATGCAGTGAAAAACAATGTTGTCTTTCCCAATAAAATGAACCAGTTTGGTGTTTTTATCTTTCCAATAAGGTACCCAATCTTTTCCTACACGTTTTGCCCATTCTTTGGTTGATGAAATGTACCCGATAGGCGCATCAAACCAAACGTAAAGCACTTTTCCTTCGGCTCCTTCAAGAGGAACAGGAATGCCCCAATCCAAATCTCGGGTTACTGCTCTTGGCCGTAAACCATCATCAATCCATGATTTTACTTGCCCATAAACGTTAGGTTTCCAATCGTTTTTATGACCATCTAAAATCCATTCTCTTAAAAACGCTTCATGTCTATCTAAAGGCAAAAACCAGTGTTTTGTTTGTTTTAAAGAAGGCACATTACCCGTAATAGCAGACTTGGGATTAATTAAATCGGTCGCATTATGACTCGTTCCACAATTTTCACACTGGTCACCATAACTTTCTTCATTTCCACATTTTGGGCAGGTACCTATAATAAAACGATCTGCCAAAAACTGGTTCGCTTTTTCATCATAAAGTTGCTCACTGGTTTCTTCAATAAACTCGCCTTTATCATACAACGTTGTGAAAAATTCTGAGGCCGTTTTATGATGGATTTTTGCCGAAGTACGCGAATAATTATCAAAGGAAATTCCAAACTCTTTGAACGATTGCTTGATTATGGCATGATATTTATCAACAATATCTTGGGGTGATACGCCTTCCTTCTTTGCTTTTATTGTAATTGGGACTCCATGTTCATCACTACCACAAATAAATGCAACATCATTCCCTGTCAATCTTAAAAACCTTGCATAAATATCAGCTGGCACATACACACCCGCTAAATGACCAATATGTATGGGGCCATTTGTATATGGTAATGCAGCTGTGATAGTATATCGTTTTGGTTTATTCATTAATTTGAAAATTAATTTTGCGTCATTGCGAAGGAGATACGACTGTGGCAATCTCAACAATTTAAATCTCCAACAAACAGATTACTTCGTTACACTCGTAATGACATATTATTTTAAAGGCACAAAAGTAATCAATTTGAGAGGGATTTAGAAAAAAAATGTACATTTACAATATGTCAAAAAAAGGATTAATTTTCATGCTGCCAAGTCTTATCTTGTTCTTTGGAATAAGCGACCTTTCAGCACAACAAGATCAATTTTATAAACAGGAAACTATTTTGGTACAACCACCGTATTTAACAGCAGGAGATACAGTAGCTATTGTTGCTCCTTCCGGAATTTTAAAAAATAAAGACAAAGAAATTCAACGAGCCAAAGACTTATTAAAAAGTTGGGGGTTACATTATGTGATTGGTAAACATGTATTTAATCAAAATAATCATTTTGCTGGCACTGATGATGAACGTTGTGAGGATTTTCAAAAGGCCATGGATGACCCAACAATTAAAGCCATATGGTGTGCCAGAGGCGGTTATGGAACTGTTAGAATATTAGATAAATTAGATTATTCAAAATTCAGAAATAAACCAAAATGGATTATTGGTTATAGTGATATTACTGCTTTACATAGTCAGGTTCATAATGAAGGTTTTGAAAGTATTCATGCCATGATGTGCACAAGTTTAGAGGGTAATAATGAAGAGATTAAAGAAACCATTGCCACATTTAAAGATGCTATTTTTGGAAAGCCGTTACATTATACGCTAAAAGGTTCCATGTATAATAAGACAGGGACTGTTTCCGCACCGGTTATTGGCGGAAATTTATCCGTATTGCAAACCATGTTAGGCTCAAAAACCAATTTAGATACTTCCGGTAGCATATTATTTATTGAAGATATTGGTGAATATAAATATCATATTGACCGTATGTTACAAAGCTTAAAACGTGCTGGTTATTTTGATAAATGTAAAGGGCTCATAGTAGGCGACATGACAAAGCTTAGAAAAAACACAACGCTATGGGGAAGTTCCATTGAACAATTGATTTTAGATGAATTGGCAGATTATGACTTCCCAATAGCCTTTAATATGCCGGCAGGACATGAAAAAGACAACAGAGCTATGATTTTAGGAAGAACGGTTGAGTTAACAGTGAGCAGTGAACAGTCTACGGTTGATTTTAAAAACTAAAATCCGCGTTCCTTTTGTAATTGTTCATAAGCATTTTGCACTTGTCTGAATTTTTCTTCAGCCCCATTTTGGTGTTCTTTACCTAAGTGAATCACCTTATCAGGATGATACTTTTTTGCCATGGTTCTGTAGGCCTTTTTAATATCATCAATGGTAGCTGTTTTATCAATTTCCAGAATTTTATAGGCATTATCACTGCTATTAAAAAACATCGCTTTTATGCTTTCAAAATCATTTAAACTAATGCCTAAATAATTTGCCATTGAATGAATTTCATTAACCTCATCTTCTGTTACTAAACCATCTGCTTTTGCAATGCCAAATAAAAAATGAATAAGCTGTAAGCGTGATGGGTGATCCATCATTTGCCTTATTTGTAAACAAACTTGGCGCGTTGAAATATCTTTTTGTTTACTAATTTCTTTAAACAACTTAAAAGAATGATTGGCGCGTTCTTTACCATACATTCCCACAAATTGCTGACGCACAAAGTCCAATTCCAATTGATTTTGTTTGCCATCTGCTTTTATAACAATGGATGCTAAAATAAGTAAGCTTACTTCAAAATCACCTGGTTTTGTGCTCACCGTTCTTCTAGTATTAGTTTGTTGAGAAAGGTCAGATCCATTTCCCATAGCGTCAACCACACTTCCTAATGCTAAACCTATAATGGCGCCAATTGGACCGCCAAAAGACCATCCTAAAGTTGCACCTATCCATTTTGAAAATCCCATGTAAGTAATCTGTGTTTTTTGTGACCAAACCTACATATAAAATAATTCTTTTAAAAGAAGAACTTATAATAAATTGGTTTACTCTGGACTATTTATTAAAATAAAAATAATCAGGGTAAATATTATTTGTTAGTAGATTGCTAGCTTGTTTTGTTACACAATTGATATCTTTGCAATCTGAATGAGTTAATCAATAAAATTTAAAAATATGTATCCAGCAGAATTAGTTAAACCAATGCGTGAAGATTTGACCAAAGTTGGTTTTGAAGAATTACATACAGCCGAAGCAGTAGATTTGGCTTTAGCAAAAGAAGGGACTACCTTAATAGTTGTTAATTCAGTTTGTGGTTGTGCGGCAGCAAATGCACGTCCGGGAGCTAGAATGAGTTTGCAAAATGCAAAACACCCAGACCATATAGTGACGGTTTTCGCAGGGGTTGACAAAGAAGCTGTTGATCAAGCAAGACAGCATATGATCCCATTTCCTCCAAGCTCACCTTGTTTGGCTTTATTTAAAGATGGTGAATTAGTTCATATGTTAGAACGTCACCATATTGAAGGCAGACCTGCAGAAATTATTTCTGAAAATCTTATGGACGCTTACAACGAATATTGTTAAATATCATTTATAGTCTGAAATTTGAGACTGAAAAATAAAAAATCCACGACAAATTCGTGGATTTTTTATTTATTTTTGAGCATGCAAAAAGTATTATCATACCCATTAACCATTGTATACTACGTCTTTTTTATAATGACCTTAGTAATATTTCATCCTATACAGTGGATTTGCTTTAATGTATTTGGCTATCAAGCACATAAAAAAAGTGTCGATATTTTTCAATTTTTCTTAATGCGTTGTGCAAATATTTTAGGTACCCGTTTTACGTTTATCAATCCACATCATATTGAAACCAATCAACCATTAATCATTGTCGCTAATCATCAAAGTATGTATGATATATCACCTATTATGTGGTACATGCGTAAACATCATCCAAAATTTATAAGTAAAATGGAGCTTGGTAAAGGTATTCCTAGTGTGTCTTACAATTTACGCCATGGTGGTTCTGTCTTGATTGATAGAAAAAACCCTAGACAATCCTTACCAGCCATTATGAAATTTGGTGACTATATTGAATCTACAAAACGTGCGGCAGTCATTTTTCCTGAAGGCACAAGAAGCGAAAATGGGGTCCCTAAAGAGTTTCAAACCAAAGGTCTAGAAATATTAATCAAAAAAATACCTTCTGCGTTAATAGTCCCAATTTCTATAAATAACTCCTGGAAAACAGTCCGTTATGGAAATTTTCCATTAGGTTTAGGTTCTCATATCAATTTTACTGTACATGAGCCCATAAAATTATCTACCTTTGTAAATAAAGAAACTCTAATTAGCACCATTGAAGCTACAATAAAAAACCATATTCACCCTTAATTATAACATATGTCCTTGAAAAATGTTCGTTTGGAAGTTATGCAGTTTTTGGAAAAAGACGTAAATAGCCTCATAGAAAAATACCTGATTCCAATAGAAAAAATTTGGCAACCTAGTGATTTTTTACCAAATTCTGAAGGTGATAATTTTTTTGAAGAAGTACGAGAAATCAGAGAATTATCAAAGGAATTACCTTATGATTTTTGGGTTGTTTTGGTAGGTGATATGATTACTGAAGAAGCATTACCAACGTATGAGTCTTGGTTAATGGATGTGGAAGGTGTTGGACAAGTAGAAAACAACGGTTGGTCAAAATGGGTACGCCAATGGACAGGCGAGGAAAATAGACACGGTGATGTATTGAACAAATACTTATACCTTTCCGGACGTGTCAATATGAAGGAAATTGAAAAAACAACACAATATCTTATTGCTGACGGTTTTGATATAGGCACAGATAGAGACCCATATAAAAACTTTGTTTATACAAGTTTTCAAGAATTAGCAACCTATGTGTCACACAATAGAGTTGCTAAAATTGCAAAAGAAAAAGGTAACAAGCAATTAGCAAAAATGTGTAGCATCATTTCTGGAGATGAAATGAGACATCATCATGCGTATTCTGAATTTGTAGAACGTATTTTTAAGGTTGACCCAAATCAAATGATGATGGCCTTTCAGTACATGATGAAACAAAAAATAACAATGCCCGCCGTTTTTTTAAGAGAAGCCGGAAATAAAATAGGGACTGCTTTCGATGAATTTTCAAATACAGCCCAACGAATTGGTGTTTATACATCAAGAGATTATATTGAAATTTTAGAAAAGCTTATAGCGCGTTGGGAAATTGATAAAATCACTAATCTTTCTGAAGAAGCTGAAAAAGCCAGAGATTATTTAATGAAATTACCCGAGCGTATGTGGCGTTTGGCTGACCGTGTAAAAATACCGGAAAACTCTTTTCAGTTTAAATGGGTTGAACCGGCAAGCTTAAAATTATAATTAGTTTTTAAATATTAAATTTAAGAGGCTATCTAAAAAGTCACTATTTTCAAATTGTCAGGTTGAGCTTGTCGAAACCAATTGCAGATTATCAATAAGTTTTTTTATTTCGACAAGCTCAATATGACAAAGAACTAGCCTTTTTAGACTACCTCTTTTTTATTTTTATAAGATGAGTACTTCTGAAGATAAAATAGCAAAGACCATTGCTTTTGTAAAAGAAAAACTTGCTGATGCTGAAGGCGGACATGATTGGTTTCATATTGAGCGTGTTTATAAAAACGCCATACTGATTTCAAAGTCAGAACATGTTGATGCATTAGTCGTGGCATTTGGTGCGCTACTTCATGATATTGCAGATAGTAAATTTCACAACGGCGATGAAACTGTTGGCCCAAAAATAGCGCGTGAATTTTTATTTGAAATGAATGTCGATTCCTTAGTCATTGAACATGTGATTCATATTATTGAAAACATTTCTTTTAAAGGTGGTAATGAAGCACAAAAATTTCATTCTAAAGAATTAGATGTTGTTCAGGATGCAGACAGATTAGATGCCATTGGCGCTGTTGGTATTGCGCGTTGCTTCAATTATGGTGGATTTAAAAACCGACCACTTTACAACCCGGATATTAAGCCAAATCTTAATATGAGTAAAGAGGCATATAAATCATCTATTGCTCCAACTATTAATCACTTTTACGAAAAATTACTCCTGCTAAAAGATAAAATGAATACCAAAACGGGCCATAAAATAGCACTACAAAGACATGAATATATGGAGTCCTTCTTAAAACAATTTTATAGAGAATGGAATGGAAAATAGTCTTATTAAAAATCATTCATTATAATTATAGAACCCGTTAAAAGTTATAATCTAACGCTATATCTAATTTATTCCACAACTAATTATTTAAAGCTAAATTTGCAAATTATTTAAGATAATATTTGCTTATGCTCCAAAAGATTTCTTTCAAACACTCCATCATATTACTATTAAGTATATACTTTTTAAATGGTAATTTATTTGCATCAATATATCATACGAAGCTGGTTAGTAATGATGTGCCATCTTCAAATAATATAATTAATAATAATTCTAATACATTTATTAGTGATGAACTCACTTATGTTGAAGCGATAAAACATGAAGACAATTCACTTGCCTCATTAACAATAACATCTCCTAACGGAGGTGAGTTTTGGCAGGTTGGAAAAACACCAAATATTGTTTGGGAAAGCCAAGGTTTAGTTACTGATATTGATATAGAGTATTCAATAAATAATGGCAGCACTTGGTTGCCAATTGCTACAGTTCCTAGGGCTCAAAACAGTTATACGTGGAGCATTCCAAATAATACCTCTCAACAATGCTTCGTGCGTGCTACATCAGGTTCTGTGGATGATTATGGTGATGCTGTTTTTGAAATTTCTGAAGACACTTCATCTTGCACCATTGTCGTTTTAGGGTCATCTACTGCATTAGGTAATGGTTCATCTACACCAGAAAATTCTTGGGTAAATTTGTATAGTTCAACAATATTCCAGAAAAACACTAAACTCAACGTTATTAATTTGAGCGCTGCAGGATATACTACCTATCACATTCTTCCTACTGGAACTGTACTGCCAGTTGGTGTAACTGTTACTATAGATGTAACTAGAAATATAACAAAAGCATTATCATACAACCCTGTAGCTATAATAATTAATATGCCTTCAAATGATACATATAATGGCTATACCGCCAGTGCTCAGTTAGAAAACTATAATGCATTAAATAATAAATGTAATACCAATTCAGTAGGTTTATGGATAGCAACACCACAACCTAGAGATTTTGGAACCGCGAAATTACAAACTCAAATTGAAGTTAAAGATGCCGTTCTGACTATTTATACAAATAAAGCCATAGACTTTTGGAATGGCATTGCTGAAACGGATGGCACTATTCTTTCTGAATTGAGTTATGGGGATGGAATTCATCTTAATGATAGTGGTCATAATATTTTATTCAATAGAGTACTAAATAAAAATATTGATGTCACAGAATGTATAACTGAAACGTTAGGTCTAACAGATATGGAGATTAGTGATAATTTTAATCTAAAAGTATATCCAAATCCCATCACAGATTTTATTTTTCTAGATTTTCAATCTACATTATCAGGTAATTTAAAAGCTACGTTTTTTGATGTTTTGGGTAGGGAATTAATGCCAACGAAGCCTGATTTTAATTTTAATTCAGGGCATAATTCTATTATTATGAATTTAAAAGAATTAGATGCGATGCGCGGTCAAATTATTTTTGGACTTTTCACCTTTAATACTAGTAAAGGGCTTATTCAAAAAAGCGTTAAACTTATATTAGAATAAAGCACTTATTTCTACGCATACAAAAAAACACTCTTAATATAGCATAGGTGTTAACTAGTGTCTGGTCGTAAACCCTCAAGTTGTTGATTATTAATTTAA
>TARA_R110002050_G_scaffold100607_2_pt1 | contig 38873 bp, 37 predicted proteins | sample TARA_R110002050 | Tara Oceans TARA_R110002050 (sample SAMEA4396988) | marine metagenome | biome: Polar Biome; feature: [DCM] deep chlorophyll maximum layer (ENVO:01000326); material: water (ENVO:00002006), including particulate matter (ENVO:01000060) such as... | depth 25 m
AAGTTATTTTTTGATGTTTTGATGATTTCACTTGTAAAACCCTATAAATACTACGATTTCTTAGTCATCATTTATTCATCGTTTCATCATTCTTGATTTTTAATAGCATTACTCTGTCATCATTATATTTTTTGATGACAAAATGATGAATAAATGATGACGGCTTTAACCCTAGTAAATACAGCAGTTTCTTCAATCTGTCATCGTATCATCAAAATTTTTAGTTAAAAATGATTTTTGTACCGTAAAATATCTCCCTTTGGCATCCAATAAGTTTATATCACCGTCCGTCCAAATCACGAATTTCTGATAGCTATTTGAATTGGCCTGGTTGATTAATTTCCAATCTCTTTTCAGCAACCGCCTGAGTTGTGTTAAATCTGTTTTTACTCGGGTCTTATTAAGTGCTAATAAGGCATCCATTGGACATAGATGTACCTCTTCAAAATCAAATTTTTCAATGACGCTTAATAAAATACTGGCTAGTTCCTTTTCCACGCGATTGCGATTGTTCTGGACAAGTTTTACTAGTGCTTTAGTTTTTATCTGTTGTGGAGTAAACCACATTCGGGTTAGATGCTTTGATACTAGTTCTCTTTGCTCTAAATAGTGCATAAAGGCAGGGATTTCTTTAATCAGGTTTACTAGAAACTGTGTATTCTCTTTTTCTAGCACAGGTACATTAATGACCCAGAATCTGGTTTCATTAGCATCAATCTTGATAAAGCTCTCTTCGTTATTGCTACATAGAATAAACTTTCCGAAAAATTCGACTTCACGTTTGTCTTTGCCTTTGGCTTCCAACTTATTGATATTGGTAGTGCTTAGATATTTTATCCGCTCTGTAAGTTCTTCTTTATTGAATAAGACTTCATCTATACAGATTAAAAGCTTGTTTGCCCAATCGGCATTAAACTGACTGCTAAAGCTGTCATTGGTTAAATAGGTCAGGTTATTGTCAAAAATTTCCTTTAGCCATTTTAAGAAGGTGCTTTTTCCTGTGGAGCGTTCTTTCGAAACCAAGCATAGAATAGGCAATACTTGAATGGGTTTTAGATATAATAATTGAAGATAGTCCAAGCCTAATTCGTAATGTTTTCCAAAAATGTGTTTTACAAATTCTAGGGAGTACACAATATCACCTTCCTTGGGCTGTTTCCCTAAAGGAGAATAAATATTGTAAAACCCAAGGTACTCCTGTTTGAAGTTTATGTGGTTGGGAATACAGGTAAAGCCATCATATTTAGGAATCTTGCTTAAATGATCTTTTCCATGGTCTTGCTTTATAGTCTCCATGTTCCAATGTACTAGGATGTCATTAAAATGTCCAGCTATGGTCGGGGCTTTGACCTGTTTGTAATAGGACGTGCCTACACGTATATAGGGTGTCTTTTTCATAAGAATTGTTTTTTAAATGAAGATTGTCCTATTGTACTTTATGACGCATGGTATATGCTAAAGCCTCCGCTTCTATATCGTATTTTGACTTTCGTTTGTTTTGGAGTAACCATTCAACGAGTTTTGCTTTCTCGAAGAAGAGCATTTTACCGTTGGGTTTGGAGTGTGGTATTCTTCCTGAAGCTGTTAGTTTATAAAGATAGCTTCTGGATATACCAGTGTAATCAGAGGCTTCGTCAAAGGTCAGTACTTCTTTATGACCTACTAACAGTTTTTCTAAACGATCGAGTCGTTCAAGAATTAATAAATTGTCCATTTTTATTGTTTTTAGATTTATAAAATGAACAAAAGCGCTTTTGCTTTCCCTTATGGGATTATGGAAATAAAAGTATAAAATGTAGCTGGTGAAAGAAAAAATAAAATCAATTAGTTATCCACAAGTATTTGAAAAACAACAAATTAAACCAAAACATATCAAAATTGATTGAAATATTAAAGTATAATTTTATTTGACATTTTATGATATCAAATGAGCCTATTTAAAATTGAAGAATAATGGTCGTTTTAAGACCTATTTTGAGTTATTAACAATGGAAATCAAGAGTTTAAGAAATTTAAGCATATGAAAACGCAGGAACTCTATTTGTTTAAGGTTTTTAATTCCAATTCATACGCTGCAATCTAACCGCATTCAATATTGCCAACAATGCAACACCAACATCTGCAAAAACCGCTTCCCACATGGTAGCTAAACCACCTGCTCCTAAAATTAGAACAATCACTTTTACACTAAATGCCAAACCAATATTTTGCCAAACAATTTTTCGCGTGGAACGACTAATTTTAATGGCTTTTACCACTTTTGAAGGTTGGTCAGTTTGAATGATAACATCTGCTGTTTCAATAGCAACATCACTTCCTAAACCACCCATTGCAATACCAACATCGCTTGCTGCTAAAACTGGTGCGTCATTAATGCCATCGCCTATAAAAGCAATCTTATTATTAGGGTCTTGTTTTAAAATTTCAACTTCATTTAATTTATTTTCTGGTAACAAACCGCCTTTAGCAATTTCGATATTTAATTCGGAAGCTACTTTTTGAGTGATGGAATCCTTATCTCCAGAGAGCATCAATATATTTTTGACACCTACTTTATGTAATGCGGTAATAGTTTCTTTTGCATCATCTTTTAATTCATCAGCAATAACCACATAGCCTGCAAATGCATTGTCTATAGACACTAATACTATAGATTCTACAATAGTTTCTGTTTCCTCTAAAACATCAATATTATTAGCAGTCATTAGGGCTTTGTTACCAACTAAAACAGTCTTACCATTTACGATACCTTTTAAACCTTTTCCTGCTATTTCAGATACTTCTGAAGCTTCATAATCTGTACCTTCATCTTTATATTCTAAAATGGCCTTTGCGATTGGATGTGTGGATTGTTCTTCCATAGCCATAAGGTATTTCATAAACTCTTTCTCATCCCAATTGATAGCTTTAATCTCCTTAATTTTAAAGACACCTTTAGTAACCGTTCCTGTCTTATCCATTACCAAAGTATTTATCTTGGTCATGGCATCTAAAAACGAAGCGCCTTTAAATAAAATCCCGTTCTTTGAAGCTGCTCCCAAACCACCGAAATAACCCAATGGAATGGATATAACCAAAGCACAAGGACAGGATATAACCAAAAATATTAAAGCACGATACAACCAATCTCTAAACACATAATCATCTACAAAAAAGTATGGTAAAAATGTAACCGCAATAGCCAAAAACACTACAATGGGTGTATAAACTCGTGCAAATTTTCTAATGAACAATTCCGTTTTAGATTTTCGAGCTGTTGCATTCTGCACCATATCGAGAATACGTGCAATGGAACTATCCTTAAATTCTTTGGTGGTTTCTATTTCAATTACGCCATCCATATTAATACTTCCTGCAAATACTTTTTCGCCTTTTGCAATCGTATCAGGTTTGCTTTCGCCTGTTAATGCCGCTGTATTAAATGAGCCTTTTTCGGAAAGCAGAATACCATCTAAAGGAATTTTTTCTCCAACACGGACTTGAACTTTTTCTCCAATTTCAACCGTTTCTGGGCTCACAGAAATGTAATCATTATTGCGATATACCAAAGCTTCATTAGGACGAACATCGAGCAAGGCTTTTATATTTCCTTTTGCTCTGTTTACTGCTGCATTTTGGAATAATTCCCCAACTGCGTAAAACAGCATTACAGCTACACCTTCAGGATATTCTCCAATTACGAATGCACCTATGGTTGCAATAGACATTAAGAAAAACTCTGTGAAAACATCTCCTTTTTTGATGCTTTCCCAACCTTCTTTTACTACAGGAAATCCAACTGGTAAATAAGTAATTCCATACCAAACAATACGCAACCAATCTTTGAAAAAAGAAACATCAAAATAGTCTAATGCTATTCCAATAATTAGCATTGTAAAACTTATGATTGCAGGTAAATAGGCTTTGAAATTATTTGGTTGGCCACCACTATGCTCATGACCATCATCGTGACTATGTTCTGTTTCTGAACTTAGTTTTAAATCTCTTAAATTAACTTTCTTTTTTTTCATTGTTAAATCATTAATGATTCAAAGTTATTGTAAAACTGTTTGCAATGGAAGTGCAATTATTAACCACTACATTTATCACAAATACCCTTTACTACCAAGTTTATATCTTCAGAAACAAATCCATCTGGCACTTTAATTTGAGGGATTTTATGTTCTGTTAAACAAATGGTTTCATTACAGTTATTGCAATGAAAATGTAAATGCAAATCGGTTTCAATTTCACAATTGCAACCCTTTTCACACAGCGCATATTTTGTAATTCCAGTACCGTCATCTATTTGATGTACAATCGATTTTTCTTCAAATGTCTTTACTGTTCTATACAATGTAGTTCTATCTGCTTTTTCAAAAGCATTTTCGATATCACTTAATGTTACTGCAACTTGTTTCTCAGCAAGAAACTTATAAATTAATAAACGCATTGCCGTTACTCGTATGTTTTTTGACTCTAAAAGTTGTTCTATTGTTTTCATAATTAATGTGCGTGTTCTGCTTCTCCTTTTTTCATTTCAGCAATTAAATAATACGCATTATTATAGGCAAACCTTGTAGTTTTATCTAGTTCTTCAGTAAATTGAACAGCTATCCAATTGCCATCTTTTGCTCCTAAAAGCACTTCAATAGGTTTAAAACTCCAATCTTCATTTTCTCTTTCTACTGAAAAAACATAAAATCTATCGCCTTCTTTTATAATAGCACTTTCAGGTAATGCATTTGTTTCTGCATTCTCAACTTGAATTTTACCTTTTATATACATTCCTGGAATTAGATTTCCTTTTTTGTTTTCAATTTCAGCATGTACGTGAAGTGCTTTAGGATTATCTTCAAAAGTTTTACTTACCGAGTAGATTTCTGCTGTAAGATCTTCGTCTGTATTAGATTGTAAATTGAAAATCACTTTTTGACCTTTTTTAACTTTATAAACGTCTTTTTCGAACACCATTAAGTCCGCGTGAACGTGATGCGTGTTTACGATTTCGAAAAGTTCGGTTTGTGGTTCTACATATTGTCCTATTTTAACCTCAACTTTTTGGACAAAGCCTTCTATTGGACTTCGTAATGATATGCTTTGAACAATTGTTCCATTTCGTACTGATGACGTGTTTATGTTTAATAGTCTCAATTGCGCTTCCAATCCATTTACCATTGCTTTAGAGGCATTATATTCTGCTTCGGATTTTTGAAAACTTGCACCAGAGCCAACTCCTGCTTCATATAGTCTTTGTTGACGCTCATAGTTCTTCTTTAAAAAATTACTGTTGTTAAAAGCATTCAAATAATCGGTCTGCATTTTTATAATATTAGGATGTGATAGATATGCAACCACTTGACCTTTATTAACTTTATCGCCTTCAATTACTTTTATAGATACCACATTTGCACCAACTACAGACGTAATAGCCGCTTCGTTTTGTGGTGGTACTTCCAATGTGCCATTAGCTTCTACATAACCGCTCATATTACATAACGACAAGGTGTCTGCTTTCATTTTTAACGCGTTAAACTGTTGCTGTGAAAGCATCACTTCTTCTTCATCACTATGGGCTTCTTCAGCTTCTGGCTTTGCTTCATCGTTATGTGCATGACCATCGCCTTCTTTGTGGCTTTCTTTATTTCCACAAGCAACAACTAAAAGTGAAACTGTCAGTAGAGCTAAGATTATATATCGTGTGTTTTTCATTTTCTTATTTATTAAAATATTGTAGTTGAAATGTACTTCCTAAATAATTTATTAATGCTTCTTGAGCTTGTAATTCAGATTGAATAGCTTCTTTAATAAGTTGTGTAAATCCTGTATAATCTATCTCTCCTTCTTTATAAGCAAATAAAGCACCCACTTTTTGTTCTTTTACAAGTGGTAACACTTCATTTTTATAGAAAAACCAAGACGTCTTCCATTTTTGATAATTCTCTTTTGATTGTATAATCTTGGATTGTAGGTCTTGTTTTTTAAACTGAATGTTCGTTTCGGCAATTTCCTTATCTATTTTTGCAGTTTTAACTTTTGCTTTATTTGTACCAGACAAAAAAGGAATAGAAACACCTGCTTGATACGTATAAAAACCTGAATTTCCATTTACGTTTTGTAAACCACCTTGAAGATTTAACTTGGGTAAATTATCTGCTTTTGCAGCCTTATATGTTGCTTCTGCTTCTGACACCTGTAATTGTGCTATGTCATATAAAGGATGTTCCTCCAGATTAAAAGCATCAACATCAATGTCGTTAATCATTTCAAAATCATTAGGAACCGTATAGAATGTATCAGAAACCAGCCATAGGTTTAACTGTTGTAATGCAATATTGTATTCACTTTTTGATTGCATAAATTTATTTTGAATCTGTAAGGCTTGATTTTTAGCTGCTGAATATTCTAACCTTGAAATAGCTTCTACTTCATAATTCAATGCTACTGCTTTTTCAAAGTTGGTATATATAGAATCTAACTCTTTGTATAAATTATAATTCCTTTTACTCTGCAAGGCATTTGCCCACGCCTTTTTTACTTCCAATTCTAAATCTAATTCTGAAAGCTGAAACGCTTTTTGAGCTAATTGAATGCGTTGTTCTTGCAAGCGCTTTTTTGCAGAAATACCAAACACATCAATGTTACTTTGACCAATTCCGATAGTCGTATAAATACCATTTCCGCTATTAACTTCCTCGCCTCCTGTAAAAATCTGAGTTGTACCAAAATCATAAGCTGTAGCTTTTAGTTGTTCCTGTTTTGTGATTTCTAATTGCTTTTGTTTTAAAAGCGGAAAATTTTCTTTTGATAATTTAACAGCTTCATTCATGGAAATAGTTGGCAACGTATCGTTAACTTCTTGGGCGTTTCCTGTTATTGGTAACAAAAACATAAAAGCGACCATTGCAGTAACTGTAATCGCTTTTTTATTTGCTCTTAAGTTGAATGATTTGTTTTCTACCCAATGATATAATATAGGTAAAACGAACAATGTTAATAATGTAGAGGTTAATAAACCTCCAATTACAACAGTTGCTAAAGGTCGCTGAACTTCTGCTCCAGCTGATGCGGAAATTGCCATAGGTAAAAACCCTAAAACATCTGTAAAAGCTGTTAGCATAATTGGTCTAATTCTTCGTTTTGTACCTTCTATAATTCTATCTTTAAGATTGGTGACACCTTCATCTTTCAACTCATTCAGACCACTAATCATTACTAATCCATTTAAAACCGCAACTCCAAATAAAACTATGAATCCCACACCTGCTGAAATACTAAATGGCATATCTCGTAACCACAACGCTACTACACCACCAATGGTTGCCATAGGAATTGCGATATAAATCATTAAGGTTTGTGGCAACGATTTTAAAGCAAAATATATGAGAACGAAAATGAGTAGTAAAGCTATTGGAACAACGGTTTGCAAACGGTTACTGGCACGTTCTAAATTTTCAAAAGCACCACCATAACGAATAAAATAGCCAGTTGGCAATTCAAGTTTAGCATCTAACTTTGATTTTATTTCTGTTACCAATGATTTTACATCACGTCCTCTAACATTAATCCCTACATAAGTTCTTCTGTTGGTATTGTCTCTACTTATTTGCATTGGGCCTGCTTTGTAGCTTATATCTGCAACTTCCCGAAGTGGAATTTGAGTACCAGACGGTAAGTTAATGTACAAATTTTGAACATCTGAAATATCCTTTCGATTTTGGGAATTCAATCTTACCACTAAATCAAATCGCTTTTCGCCTTCAAAAATAATTCCTGCTGTACCGCCTGCAAAAGCCGATTGAACGATTTGATTCAACGTATTTATTTGCAGTCCGTATTGTGCCAATTTATTTCTATTGTAAGTAATGGTCATTTGTGGCAAACCTGTTGTGGCTTCTGCTTTCATATCTCCAATACCATCAGTACCAGCAATAATTTTAGATATTTCTTCTGCTTTTTGAGACAGTACATTTATATCTTCTCCGTAAAGCTTTATAGCAATATCCTCTCTCACACCTTCTAGTAATTCGTTGAAGCGCATTTCGATAGGTTGTGTAAATTCATAGTTAACACCAGGAACCATTTCAACCGCTTCTTTCATCTTCTCTATCAATTCATCTTTTGTAGTAGCTGTTGTCCATTCACTTTTTGGTTTCAAAATCACAAAAACATCTGCTAAATCCATTGGCATTGGATCTGTTGGAATTTCGGCAACACCAATTCGACTTACAATTTTTTCAACTTCTGGAAACTTTGCTTTTACAATTTGTTCAATTTTTGTAGTCGTTTCAATAGTTTCTGTAAGGGAACTGCCTGGTTTTAAAATGGCGTGAAATGCAATATCGCCTTCATCGAGTTGTGGTATAAATTCGCCACCCATTCTCGTAAACATAAAGACTGCAATACCGAATAAAACAACAGAAACACCAATTATTAGTTTTCCTTTTTTTAAAGCTTTTTCTAATAAAGGTTGGTATTTACGTTCTACCCAATGCACAAATTTATCGCCATAAGATTTTTTGTCTGACTTTGGTGCTCTTAAAATCAAGGCAGACATCATTGGCACATACGTCAAACAAAGCACCATGGCTCCAATCATTGCAAAAATGAAAGTCAATGCCATTGGTTTGAACATTTTCCCTTCAATGCCTTCTAATGCCAAAATAGGAAGGAAAACAATTAGAATAATTAGTTGACCAAAAAAGGCAGCATTCATCATTTTTTTTGAAGCATTAGAAGCCACTTTATCTCTTTCTTTTACAGTAAGTTTCTTCTTTTTTAGCACTTGTGATGCAATAAGAAAAACGGTGCTTTCAACAATAATTACGGCTCCATCTACAATGATTCCAAAATCTATTGCTCCTAAACTCATTAGGTTAGCCCATACATCAAACACATTCATAAGTATAAATGCAAACAACAACGATAATGGAATAGTGGATGCTACTATTAAACCACCTCGCCAATTTCCTAATAAAAAGATGAGTACAAATATTACTATTAATGCACCTTCAATTAGGTTTGTTGCTACAGTTGATGTAGTTTCTGCTATTAACTTACTTCGGTCTAATAAAGGTTCAATAATAACACCTTCTGGTAATGATTTTTCGATTTGAGCCATTCGCTCTTTTACATTTTCAATAACATCGTTTGAATTTGCTCCTTTAAGCATCATTACCAAACCACCTACAACTTCTCCTTCGCCATCTTGTGTTAATGCACCATAACGAATAGCAGAGCCAAATTGTACTTTGGCAATGTCTCCAATAGTTATAGGAATATTATTGATATTTTTTACTGTAATTTTTTTAATATCATCCAAACTACGCACTAAGCCTTCGCCACGAATAAAATTGGCTTGATGGTTTTTTTCGATATATGCACCACCTGTATTTTGATTATTGTTTTCCAACGCTTCAAAGACATCGGTAATTGTTAATCCGATTGCTCGCAACTCATTTGGATCGACAGCGACTTCATATTGCTTAATTTTTCCACCAATAGCATTAACTTCAACAACACCCTCAACCATTGCCATTTGACGTTGTACTATCCAATCTTGCATAGTACGCAAATCAGTAACCGAATATTTGTCTTTGTATTCTGGTTTGACTTTAAGTGTGTATTGATAAATTTCTCCAAGACCAGATGAAATAGGCCCCATTGAAGGTTCTCCAAACCCTTCAGGAATTTGTCCTTTGATGTCGTTGAGTTTTTCAGCAACTAATTGACGTGGCAGATACGTTCCCATATCATCGTCAAAAACAATGGTAACAACTGATAAGCCAAAACGAGAAATGGAACGAATTTCTTGAACATTAGGCAGATTGCTCATGGCAACCTCTACTGGATAGGTAATAATTTGCTCAATATCCTCTGTTCCTAAATTTGGTGCTTGTGTAATGACTTGTACTTGGTTGTTGGTAATATCTGGAACAGCATCGATTGGTACTTGGGTCATACTCCAAATACCTGCTCCAACAATGGTAAGCGTTAGCAAACCAATGATAAATTTGTTATTGATTGAAAAATCAATGATTTTATTAATCATAGAAAATGTGTTAATTCAGTTAAACTTCTCGATATAATTCTAACATGAAAATTAGAATTACTCGAAATGAAAAGAGCCATAATAGGCTTGAAATTGGATATAGTTATCCTTAAAAAAACTGAATTAAGCCCTAGGTGGCTGTAAAATGGAAGTAGTAAAATCTTTTTCTGTACCGTTTAAGTAAAGAAAATCTTGAGTAGATATATAAGGAAAATTAAATTTTAAATCTGCAAATTGAAAATATGTTGCATTTATATGGCAACATTGGCAAATACAAAAAGGCGAACATAAATCTGAATCTTGGTGCTGATGGTCATCCGTAGCTTGTGAAATTTCGGTTTTGGCATAATCATTAGAATCAACATAATCCGCACAAGGTGCTAAATTAAGCGCGAAAATATAAATTGATAATATGAATGCTAAATATTTCATCGTAGCAAAGATATACATTATTTAATGCAATGGTGTTGCAAATTTTTTTTACAGGACTATTCATTATTTCCAGAAATCTTTAATACAGGAATACTATTAGCTGCTTCTTTCATTTTGACATCAATTATTTTAGCATAGATCTGAGTTGTTCTTATCTCTTTATGTCCAAGTCGTTTTGAAACCGTATAAATATCTGCACCATTTTCTAATAACAATACAGCATTTGTATGTCTAGCACTGTGAAAAGTAATATGCTTTGAAATTCCTGCACGCATACACCACTTTAAAATCTCAGCATTAAAATGAGCACCATATTTAAGGCCTTTAAATACTTTATCATTACCTCGTTCTCCTAACAGCTCTCTAGCTTGTTGCGAAATATAAAGATATTCGAGACCTTCGGTTTTCTTCTGTCTAAAAATAATTCTATAATCCTCTTCCTCTTCTCTAACTTCAGCCCATTTTAGTTTATTGATATCACTCCAGCGAAGTCCTGTAAGACAACTAAATATAAAAGCTCTTTTTAAAACAGCATGTTTACAAACCGTTTCACTTAAAGCCTGTAGCTCTGAATGTGTTAGATATTCTCTTTTAGATTCACCTTGACTAAATCCTTTAACAGATTTAACCACATCTACATTTAGATAGTCTTCAGCGAAAGCTTCCCTCAATACCGCTCGTAATTTATTGAAGTACGTATATTTTGTATTTTGAGATAATGGTGTACCTCCATTAGTTTTAGCCTCTATATTAAGGTGTTTTTTAAATCCTTTTAAAAAATTCTCATCTATTTCTTTAATCGCTAGATTTGCTGGGCAATAGCGTTCTAAATGTTTGAAAGCAGCTTCCCAATTATCATAATTACCTTTGCTTTCGTATCTATCTTCTTTAAGCTTATTATAATAATCCAAGAATAAAATTTTTCCTTTATTGTTATCCTCAATATTAAATTTGCCTTTTATTAATTCTGCTTTTTTAAGTGTTAAAATATTTTCAGCAAGTTGCCAGGTTTCTTTATTCTCATTCTTTTCAGATATCGTGATTGGATTACCATGTAGATATAGCTTTAAATATTCAAAACTTCTGTTGTGAGTTTGTTTTCCATTCTCATCTATGGAATATCCTTTGTAATATTCTAAATACAAACTAATCCGCCCAGAAGTGAGTTTCTTTTTTTTTAAACTTATTTTCATAATCTATGGCTTACTAATTGTTAAACTTAATTAATGCTTCTTGAAGAGGTTATCAATATCGGAACGTTTAATTCTAAGAACCCTTTCACCAAAGTTAATCGCTTTTATATTACCATCCTTAATATTACGGTATACTGTTTTTATTGAACAATTTAAAAGAACTGCTGTTTCTTTTACTGTAAGAATCTCTTTTTCGTTTAAAATTTTTAGATCTACTTTATTCATTTCTAAATAATTTATCAAGTTCTGATCGTTTGACAATTATCTTCTTTATTTTCAAATCGATTGGTTTCAGCTTTCCTGAGTGAATAATTTTATAAATAGTCTGTCTAGAACAGTTCATTAATATTGTAATATCCTTTACAGTTAAAAACTCTTTAGTTTTTATAAGTTCAATAACTTGGGTTTTCGTATCAAATGTTTCCTCATTTGACCTCTTAATCTTTTTAGACTTAACCCTCTCTTTATAAGCTCTACTGTTACATTTATGACAGCAGTATCTGGTTACAGTTGTTTTAGCTATAAACTCATTATGGCAATATTCACAAATACGGATTATTTCAATATTTGAACTCATTCAAAGAAATAGCTATAAGTATCTTATTAGATGATATTAGTTAATTAAGTGTCATTAAGGGACACAATTCCCAAACGAGGTGTATATTTTTACACCTTTTTCAAATTTAATAAAAAAAGGTGTAAAAATGGTGTAAAAATATTGAAACAATAAACTTACAAAAGAAAGAAAAAGAAATTATTCATTTTTATAATACACTGATTATTAATTAAATAACATTAAAACGAATCAAATAACACCAAATAAAATGACTATTTATTTTCCAATACAAAAATTAGCAAAAATATTACCTAATAAATCATCATTAGTAATCTCGCCAGTAATTTCACCAAAATAATACAATGCTTGACGAATATCTATGGCTAATAAATCGCCAGACAAACCAGATTCTAAGCCATTTTTTACTTTTTCAACTTCGCCTAAGGCCTTTAATAAAGAATCGTAGTGTCTTGAATTAGTTATAATTGTATCATTGTTTCTTAAAGCTCCTGTATTAACGAAGCTTAGCAGTTTATCTTTTAATTCCTCTACTCCTAATCCTGTTTTAGCCGATAATAAATGAATATCTTGAATGTCATTTTGCAAAATTTTCACCTGACTATCATTTAATTTATCAACCTTATTAGCAACAATTAATAAAGGTTTTAAAGGATATTTATTTTTAATCTTCTCTACCTCTATTTTAAAAGTATGTACAAAAAATTCATCTTTAAAATTATTACTATCAGCAAGAAAAACAACGACCTGGGCCTGATCTATTTTTTCAAAGGTTTTCTTAATCCCTATGCTTTCAACTACGTCTTTGGTTTCTCTAATACCAGCAGTATCAATAAACCTAAACCCGATTCCTCCTATAGATATTTCATCTTCAATAGTATCTCTAGTAGTTCCTGCTATTTCTGAAACAATGGCTCTTTCTTCATTTAAAAGCGCATTTAAAAGCGTCGATTTACCAACATTAGGTTCGCCAACAATAGCAACAGGAATCCCATTTTTAATTACATTACCAACGGCAAATGAATCGATTAATCGTTTTAAAACAAAACTTATACGTTCCACTAACTCTTTAAACTGGGTTCTATCTGCAAACTCTACGTCTTCTTCTGCAAAATCTAATTCTAGTTCTATTAACGAAGCAAAATTCATAAGTTCTTCACGCAGTTTCGCAATTTCAGACGAAAACCCACCACGCATTTGCTGCATCGCTATTTGGTGTGATGCTTCATTATCACTTGAAATTAAATCGGCTACAGCTTCTGCTTGAGATAAATCTAATTTACCATTTAAAAAGGCACGTAAGGTAAACTCACCCGCAGTTGCCATTCTGCAACCTTTTCTTAGAAATAATTGAATAATTTCTTGCTGAATATAATTAGATCCGTGACAAGATATCTCCACCACATTTTCACCGGTATAAGAATTGGGATTTTTAAAAACAGATACCAAAACTTCATCTATGGTTTTATTACCATCAATAATATGTCCTAAATGAATGGTATGTGTTTTTTGATTAGTAAGTAATTTTTTACTTTTTACAGATTTAAAACAACTATCTGCCATAGCAATAGCTTCTGTTCCAGATAATCTTATAACGGCAATAGCTCCAGCTCCAGAAGGTGTTGCTAAAGCTACTATGGTGTCTTGATGAATCATACAGCAAAAATAGAAAATAGTTATTGCTATGTACTATATAAATACAATAATAAAGATTTTTTATAATCAACGATTTTCAAAACAGCTCTATAGAAATCTTTAAATAGTCCCTTTTATATAAAAAAGTTAAAACCAAAATCTTTTATTTAAATTCATTTTTTAATTTTATAATAAATGTATTCATAAAACTATCGGTTTCATGGAATAACAATCTTAGATAAAATTTCGACGAATGGTCTAAAAAAATTCTTTTCTATTTAAATAAAAACCTTGTCAACAACTGATGCCTTTTGTTTATTTTTCAGACATTTAAATACTTTTTTTTATTGACAAACACAAATAAACAACTTACAATATGAAATAAAAAACAACATTTAACGTAAAAAATTACAATAAAAATTCATCGTTTTAATATAATTAGTATGTTTGCAACACCTACTTAAAAAACAAACATGTCCATTACAGAAAGTCCCTTGTACCTAAAAATTAAAAGTCACAAAACCATAACATTAGGCCATTTATTTTTCTTTGAAAATTTTGTTGTTGCTGAATTTAATCATGGTGTAACTTTAGATTATGAAAGCCTAGAAAGCTTTTACTCTTTAATTAAAGAACACTTTGGTAATAATGATTATGGATTAGTAAGTAACAGAATAAACTCCTATGCTATTGTACTTAGTGATGCTCCTAAAATTAACAAAAAAAGTAATAATCTAAAAGCATATGCAACTGTTACATATAATACTTTAGCAGAAAAAGTAATTGAAGTAGAAAATCATTTTTTAAAATTCAATAAGCAAAATTTTCACTCATTAAATGATGCTATTTCTTGGGTTGAAAACACTCTAGCTCTAAGATCTTTAGCTTTAAATTAAACACTAAACCAAATAAATACCATCAGGTTTAATTTCTATTTCCTTTTGCTTATATAAAGATCCAATTGCTTTTTTGAAGTTTTTCTTACTCATTTGAAGCGTATCCTTAATGGCTTCTGGACTCGATTTATCGGTAAGGTTTAAATAGCCACCATTATCATGCAATTCATGCATAATACGTTCGGCATTAGGTTCTATATTTCTATAACCTATTTGCCCTAAACCAATATCTAGTTTATTTCCTGGACGTATTTTTTTAACAATACCTTTTAGTTTATCACCCACACTAATATCAGAAAAAATTTGATCTTTATAAATTAACCCTAAATGTATTTTATTTACAATCACATTCATCCCAATATCTGATGGATGAGATACTATTAAATCAACGGCATCAAATTGAGCAACTGTTAACTCATTATTATCTAAAAAACGATTGGTTTTACTGGAAGCAACTAACCTTTCAGATTTTTCATCTAAATAACAATGTACCAAATACCAACCACCTGGTTTCATTTTAAACGCCTGTTCTCTAAATGGGCAAAATAATTCTTTGACTAAACCCCAATCTAAAAAAGCACCATGTTCTGTTACTTCGTTACAACGCAATAACGCAAATTCACCACGCTTAATATATGGCATATCCGTTGTTGCAACTGGGCGTTGTTCATTATCTAAATACACAAAAACTTCAAGTTTCTCCCAAATTTTAAATTCCTTTGGAACATACCTATTTGGTAATAACACTTGGTTATCTTCATCATCAATTAAATAAGCACCGTGATCTGTTTCACGAAGTATTTCTAATGTATTTATCTCTCCTAAATGTATCATGTGGCAAAGGTAACGATATTAGTTTTTTGAAAAACAAAAAGCGCTACAATAATTGTAACGCTTTTTAAATATATAATACTGCTATAAATTAATACACAGACTCTTTTTTGAAATGTTTAGTCAATAAATAATAAACCACTGCTCTGTATTTACTACGATTTGCTTTTCCGTAAGTTTCCATAACAGCGTCAATACCTTTATCTAAATCTGCACCATCTTTTAATCCTAATTTTTTAATCAAGAAATTATTTTTTACAGTAGCTAATTCAGATGCATCTGATCCAGAAACTGTTGAAGAATCGGCATTATAAATTGATGGACCACAACCAATTGTTACTTTAGTTAATAAATCCATGTCTGCTGTAACACCACACTTGTCTTTTAAATCTGCTGCATACTTAGCAATAAGTTCATCACGTTTACTCATAATAATTTGTTGTTTTAATGTGTTTATAAAATACTTTAATTGATAACCGTTTTAAAGATAACTATTTTTTAGACACATTAAATAAGGATAAGTCACATATTAACTAATAAACTTAAAATAATCTATTAAAACCTCATCATTTAAATGCTTTGGTGTAAAAATTTCTAATAATTTAGGTTTTGTACTTTTTGTGAAAAAAGATTGTAAATCTGTATCTAATGTTGATTCATTAGATACCGTAGTATATTCAAAACCATACATAGCACTTAAATGCTTTGCTGTTAAGTTATGATTGGTTTCAAAATATGTGTCAAAATTCTCGGTATTTTTATGCCCTGGTAAAATTCTGAAAATACCACCACCTTGATTATTTATAACAATAATTCTAAAATTATCAGGAATATAATTATTCCAAAGGGCATTACTATCGTATAAAAAACTTAAATCGCCTGTAACAAACACAGTTGGTTTTGTATTAGCAACCGCACAACCTATAGCTGTAGAGGTGCTTCCATCTATACCACTGGTACCTCTATTACAAAACACTTCTAGGGTTTTATTAATAGTAAACAATTGAGAATATCTAATAGCAGAACTATTACCTATTTGTAAAATATACTGGTTAGGAATAGCTTTAAAAATTTTATCAAAAGCTTTAAAATCGCTAAATGACACTTGTTTTAAGTACTGTTTATGTTTAAGTAAACGCTTTTGTTTAACAGCAGTCCACTTAGCTTTATAATCACTCTTAACATAATGCTTTGTTTTAGGCAAAAAAGCTTTAAAAAACGTATTAGGAGTTGTTTCTATATGATTGCTTAAACAGAAAAAGGTGTCATTTGCTGCTTTTTCATTAATATGCCAATGCTTTTTAGGCTGATATTTTCGCAATAACTGTTTTATCTTTTTTGAAACAATTAAACCTCCAAACGTTAAAAGAATATCGGGTTGTAATTGTTTTTGTTCTTCAGGATTTAAAGACGCAATAATTTGATCAATGCTAGGAAAAAAACTTTTATCATGAAGGTTAGACGTTGTTTCGGTAAACACGATAACACTATCATCTTTAATCAATTCATCTAACCATTTTTTATCAATCTCATCAGGCTGGTTCACACCTACTAAAATCATTTTTTTAGATGCTGAACTCCAATCTTCTAAACACTCTAAAATAGTATGATTCTCTATCGTTTTTTTTTTTATAACAGGTATTGTTGCTTTGGGCGATACGCTTAACTTATCAACCATGTCGTAAAGCGGTTCATCAAGCGGAATGTTAATATGTACAGGACCTTTTTTAATATTTGAAAAATTAATAGCGGTATCTATTTCTTCTTCATTATAGGTTTGAATATCTTTTTGTAAGCCTAAAAAACGTTCTAATTTATCTTCTAAATTTTTCATGATTGGTAACGCTTCATTACCAGGAATATTCTTTTCGTCTTTTAAATCGAGCTTTAAATTTGCTGAATATAAAATATGATTTTCAAATACATTTTTCTGATTAATGGTTTGTCCGTCGCCAATCCCAATTAAATGCTTTGGTCTATCTGCCGATAAAACTACTAACGGAATATTACTATAAAAAGCCTCTGCTACAGCAGGGTAGTAATTTAAAAGTGCACTACCCGATGTACAAACAACTGCTGTTGGTTTTTGTATTTGCTGCGCTATACCTAAAGCAAAAAAAGCGGCACAACGCTCATCAACAATACTATAGCATGTAAAATAAGAATCGTTTGTAAACCCTATAGTTAAAGGGGCATTTCTACTACCTGGAGAAAGCACTATATGTTGTATTCCTTTTGCTTTACAAAGTTGAATAACGGTTTGAGCAAGCGGAATTTTTGGATAAATCATATACTTTTAATCAAAGCGTAAAAGTAATAATAGCCTATTAAATACCCTAATTACAAAATGCTTTTAATTACCTGAGATTTTGATACTGTTTCCTCCCATTCACTTTCGGCATTCGAGCTTTTAGTAACACCACCACCAACGTAAATAATAGCTTTATTATCTTTTATTTGCATGCAACGTAAATTAACATAAAGCTGCGTACTTTTCTTGGTTATAGCATAGGCTCTATTTTCAATATTTCGCTTACCAGAACGCGGTGCTTTTATAATATCTAAATTTAATTCACCTAAAAAACCTGTATAAAACTCACGGTTATAATCTTCATTTTTAATAATGAATTGTTTCGATTCTGGCTTAGGCAAGCCACAAACCGCAGGTGTAGGATGAATACGAGTAATAACATCTTTTAATGAAGAATTTGGTTTTAAACGTGCCGAAATCATGGTTTTTAAATGCAATAAATTCCCTGCCTTTACGGTTTCTATATCCGATATTTTTAAATATTCAACAGTGTTTTGTAAACTATCAACAATAAAATCTGTGACAAATTTCTGTTCCTGCTTTTCTTTGTCTTGCCAAACCACATCTAAAGACCCTTTATAATCTTGTGTGCCTGCCAATGCCATAATAGAAAACTGAGTGCCTTCAATTTTTATAAGCGTTTCGGGTGTAGCACCTAACCATAGCCCTACTTTAGGATGATACCAACAATACACAAATGCTGATGCATATTTATTTAATAGCTTTTTAAAGGTTGAAATAGGATTTGTTTCTGAAATACGAACACTTTCTATCCTAGATAACACCACTTTTTTAAACTGATTATTTTGAATGGCCTCCACCCCTTTTTTTATTAGGTTGATGTGAAACCTTTTTGAATCTGAAGAAGTACTTTTTTGTATCGATTGCACTTCTGCCTCCTCGGGAATAACAAACGGTTCGGTTAATGTAATAATGCTGGAAGATTCTAAAGGCATTAAAACCGTTTTTTCAGCATTATCAAACGGAGAAAACACAAATCCTTTTTCAGTAAAATTTTTGGTAAAAATTAAATCTTCTGTGTTTTGAAGTACGCCAGTAACCTTAATTTCATTAGGTTTTCTATAAACTACAAAAGGTAAATTAGTGTTGTATTGGGTTTCAATACGTTTAAAAAAATCGTCCTGAATCATTAACTACTGCTTTTTAGGTAAAGAAATAGTCGATAGTTTACACACCGAAATTAAATTATTGGCATCATCGGTAACTCGAATATCAAGTAATTGTGTAGTTCTACCTTTGTGAATAAAAGTTGCTTTTGCATACACAAAACCTTCTGTAACACTCTTTAAGTGGTTTGCAGTAATTTCTATACCACGCACAAAAAAGGTCTCAGTATCTATAAAAATATGAGATGCAAAACTACCAACACTTTCTGCTAAAGCTGCTGTAGCACCACCATGCAATACGCCATCGGGTTGATACACTCTAGAATTTACAGGCATTCTAGCAACTAAAAAATCTTCCCCATAGTCTACAACCTCAATATTTAAAGTTTCCATTAACGTGTTTTTACAAGCTTTATTGGCTTGCTCTAAAATGTCTTTTTTAGATAATGACATAAAATAATATATTTCTTTTGTGTTGGTAAAAGTACAAAATGCCATGGTAATGTAAATGCTATTTTAGTTTGAATTCATTAGAATTTAATGATAAATCGAATGCCTTTTACTTTTTTCAAAGCTCAAATAATTATATTTGATTATGAAAGCACCCACTCTAGAAAACAACCGCGTTAAACTATCTCTTTTAGATTTAAGTAATTACAAACACTTATCAGAAATTGCCCAACAACGCAACTTAGTACAATACTCGCCCAGTAAAATTGATACGTCCGATAATTTAAAAAACTACGTGCAAACTGCTGTTGATACTTATTACCATAAAACCGCCATCCCTTTTATTGCTTTTGATAAACAAACCAATACCTATGCTGGATGTACTCGCTTTGGGTTAATAAATTGGAAAAATAAAGTATTACATATTGGTTGGACTTGGATTGGAACACAGTTTCAAGGTAGCGGACTTAACACTAATATGAAATTTTTAATGCTGCAGTATGCTTTTGAAACCTTAATTTTTGATAAAGTTGAATTTCGTGTAGATGAGCGCAATATAAAATCTAGAAAAGCCGTAGAAAAATTAGGGGCTAAATTAGAAGGCATTTTACGTAAAGACACGCTTATGCTTGATGGTTTTAAACGAAGTACTTGCTGCTATGGTATTTTAAAAGAGGAATGGATTGATATTAAGAATAATTTTTCATTGTAACCTAAACGCTATTCTTTATTTATACAGTTTCAAATGCACTTTCTTTCCTGTTCTAACTATTATATCTATAATCTCTTTAATGTCTTTTTCTGATGTTCTAAAATTCACAATACAAGCTCTTAAACAATAGTGTTCATTAACAATGGCGTTAGATAAAAACACCTCACCGCCTGCTTGTAATTCATTTAATAAGGCTTCATTTAATTGATTAAGATATTCGTTATCATTATGACTTTTCAACGGTTTATACCGAAACGTAGCAATGCTTAGGTTTTGAGAAACCGCTTCTAATTCAGGATGTTTTTTGGCAAAGTCGAATAACATTTCAGAAAGTGCGATATCTTCACTTATTAGTTTTTCGTAACCGCTTCTGCCAACTTGTTGCAATGCTAACCAAACCTTTAAAGCTCTAAAACCACGCGAGTTTTGAAGTCCGTACTCATAAAAATTTTGAGCAACATCATCTTCATTTTTACTAAAGTTATAATATTCTGGATGCGAACTATAGGTATCTATTAAATGTTGTGGATTCTTTACCAACGTACAACCAGCTTCAAGCGGACTATACAACCATTTATGAGGATCTAAAGCAATAGAATCGGCTTCTTTAATACCTTCAAACATTTCTTTAAGTTTAGGAATAATGGCAGCTGGTGCTCCATAGGCACCATCAATATGAAACCACAAGTTGTACATTTTACAAATAGCCGATATGCCGCTTAAATTATCTACAACACCCGTACTTACATCGCCTGCGGTACCAACAACCATTAATGGTGTACAACTATTTTCCAAATCTTTTTTTATGGTGGCTTCTAAAATGTTTATGTCCATTTTATTGGAAGCATCCGTTTGTATCCATCGTACAGAGTTGGTGCCTAAACCAAACAAAATGGCCGCTTTTTCAATCCAAGTATGTGTAGATTTAGAACAGTAAACCGTTAATTTATTGGAGGCGTTTTGAATACCATCTTCTTTAATACTTTTTGGTGCTTTCGCAGTTCTTGCTGCTAAGAATGCCGTAAAATTTGCCATATTACCACCACTTACTAATATACCTCCATAGTTTGATGATACACCAATAAATTCGCATAACCACTTAACCGTTTGCTTTTCAATTTCGGTTGCCATTGGGCTTAAAATATGAGCGCCAACATTTGGGTTTACTGATGCTGCAAGTAAATCTGCTAACGCGCCAATTGGTGCAGCAGAAGATGTTATATAGCCAAAAAACTTAGGATGCCCGTTAAGTAACGAATGATTGAAAAGTAAATCAGTCGTTTTAGAAATTAACTCGGTTGCTGGCATGCCGTTTTCGGGTAAAGATGCATTTCCTAAAATGGTTTGTAATTGACTCGGACTTTCATTTGGTGTCACTGGTTTTTTATCTATAGAACCAATAAAATTTGAAATATCATCAATTAATTGATACCCGATTTTTCGAAATTCTTCCGAATCCATTTCAATGGATGACTTTCTTGTTTTTGACATGGTAATTGCTGTGTGGTTTATGTATCTACTAATTTAGGAAATATAAATAGAATGGAAAATTCACGAAGGTTTCAGGAGTTGTGCATATCGTTTATGAATAATAGTAAGGTTTTGTGGGCGAGGATTTTTCCGAAGAAATCAGAAGTAAGCAAACGAGCAATTAACATTGATTTAGGTAAAACTAGCAATTTTTTATATACTTTGTTTACTCACTGAGCTTAGTGATTTGACTCAAAAGCTTTTGATTTGTAAAATTTTAAATGCTCAACATCTTTTATAAAATGTTTAGGCAATGTTTTTAAAAGAGAATATTCCTCAACTAGAGGCTTAAATTTTTTACTCAATTTAGTGAGACAGTTATAAAACAAAATGAATAGTTCATAATCAGATAATTGTGCTCTCATTATAGAACTATACTTATATTTTTCTTTAAAATTTAATTCATAGTATAATTCATCAATATCCAATTCTTCATCATCATAGTTGAAATCAACTATTTCAGACATGGAAACAAATTCAGTTTGATGAATTATTTTAAATATTCTGTAGAGATTTCGAAAATAATGTCCAAAATCTGTATTATGCAATCCATACATTTTTAAATACGAACGCTCTAAAGAAATATTATTTAAATTATTATTTAAATTACTCCTAAGTTCAGAAGATGCAATACAAAATACATCACGTCCTTTAATTATTTCTATTGGTCTACCAATATCATCTCCGACTTTGTAGTCAATATCATTCACAATTCTATTGTGCAAATCCATTAAACCAAAAAATGTATTTTCAAATTTTTGGGATTTTAAAGTTTTGTTCTGGATTGTAAACTCACGTCTAGTTGCTTGCAATTCTTCTCTTTGATATTTTAATTCTCTTCTTTGTAGGAGGATAGTGAATATTATTCCAGCAAAAGCTAAACCAGAAAACAAAGCATTAATTGTTCCAAACATATCACCAAGTGTTCCTCTATCATTTGGTTCAAGGTCTTTTAAATAAAAATACGTTAAAAACCATAAAACAATAATCAAAATCACAGAAAATATTCCAATTATGTATAGCCAAATATTATTTTCTTTTTTTGTTTGAGTTCGCATTTAGTTGTTTCTTGAGTTAGTTATGAGCTTTGGGCACAGCGATTAAAATATGAATCCATTTCAATGATTTATATCCAGTGATAAGCCAAGTTATAATTTTCTTGCCAAAAAATAAATAGTTTACTTTAAAGATTTACAAGGAGTTATAAACAATTTATGATCAAATCACATTCAACAAGATGAAAACCTGTTTATTTTAATGTAGAAAAGGTATTCTTTTGTCATGTCGAAATAAGATACGATTGAGACATCACATAATGCTATTAAATAAAGCTTAGTAATATACTTTATGTGATTTCTCCTTGCGTCAAAACGACTCATAACTGATAAACATCATTAGTTAGTCATGTTGAAATGAGATATGATTGAGGCATCACATAATACACTTCTTCTAAAATAGAATTTAAGCCAAATTAAAAGAAATTTTAAACCCTTGAATAATCATGTTAGTACCAATAATAGCAATAATAAGTCCCATTATTTTACCTATAACAGATATTACATTTCTACCTAGTTTTTTAACTAAAAAATCGCTTAAATTAAAAGCTATATAATTTAAAAAACACATAAAAGCATAAATTAAAATAACGATACCTATTTTAATATAACCACCATTAGACACAAAATTCATAGCTGTTACAATAGTACCAGGACCTGCAATAATAGGAATGGCTAAAGGCGAAATAGCAAGATCTTCATCTACATTGGTTTTGTTTAAATGCTTTACATTCGATTTTTTAGATTGCAACATTTCAAAACCTACGAAGAATATTAAAATACCTCCTGTTATTTTAAACGCAGGAATGGTTATACCAAATAATTGGAAAATAAACTTACCTAATATTACAAAAATGAGGACAATTATAAAAGCAACAAAAACTGCCTTCTTACTAATTTGTCGCTTTGTTTTCTCGTCTTCATCATCAACTAACGACATAAATATCGTCATATTAGAAATTGGATTTGTAATAGCAAAAAAACCTGTAAATACTGTAATTGAAAACGCTAGAAGATCATCCATTTAATTTGCTCTGTTTTTTTATTCACCCAGTTATAAAAATAGTTATTAACGGATGCCTAACTATAAACAAAATTAAAATTTCAGAAGCAAAAAGCCTATTATTTATTACAAGAGTTATTAACCAATCGTCATCTTTTTAAATTCAAATGAGATTGGTTAAGTAATTATATTAATATTGTAATGTATTCTTAGTTATGCCGACATGAGGAACATTGAGACATCACAGAATACTCTTAAATAAAAACTATTGATGCTTCCTTATATAATTTCTCCTTACGTCGAAATGACTAAGAAATACGAAAACATACTACGTTTGTCATATGGAAATGAGGTATGATTGAGATATCTTATAACATAAAATTTAAGTTTACTTTTTATTAACAATCAAAACCTAATCGGTTAAAATATCTGCTACTGTAAATACCTTTTCCAGATTCTTCCAAAGCACATTCAAACATTGCTTCACCGCCTTTTGTAATATCACCCCTGTTTCATTTGGAATGAAACGCATTTTCCAGATATAACCATTAATACCCACCACGAATTTGGCTATGAATGACTGTTTTATATAATTGAATTAAAGCCTCATGTGTTATAGAAGACAAAGTATCTATATTAGAAACTTCAGCGTTTGAAATCACTTGATTGGTTGAACTTGCTCCAGGAATAATGGCACTAACAGCATCATGATCTAATAGCCATCGTAATGCCAACTGCACCATTGATAAGTGACTTGGTAAAATATCTTTTTTAATAGTTTCTACAAGCTCTAATCCTTTTTCAAAAGGTAAGCCAGCAAAAGTTTCACCTACATTAAAAGCTTCTCCGTTTCTATTATAGTTTCTATGATCGTTTTCTGGAAAGGTTGTATTCGCATTAAATTTACCAGAAAGTAAACCGCTTGCCAATGGTAAACGCACAATAATACCAACACCTTTTTCTTTTGCTTTTGGAAATAACTCGTTTACTAATTTTTGTCGGAATACATTAAAAATAACTTGTAGTGATAATACCCCTTCTTGTTCCATGCAAATTAAACCTTCTTCAACAGTTTCAACACTAGCTCCAAAATGTTTTATCAAACCTTCTTGTTGTAATTCACGTAACCAATCAAAAATAGCTCCATCTCTTAAATACTGCGTTGGAATGCAGTGTAATTGTAATAAATCTAACGACTCTACACCTAAACGAGCTAAAGAGCCTTCTACAGATTTTCTTAATACTGCTTTTGAATATTTATCTGGATACGCATCTCCTGCTCTACCAAACTTTGTTGCAACACGTATTGGTGTATCACAAGTTTTTAAAAATTCTCCTATCAAGGCTTCACTTTTTCCGTCACCATAAACATCAGCTGTATCAAAAAACGTAATACCGTTTTTAACAGCTTCATTTAAAATGTTAAAAGCTTTTTCTTTTGACATGTCTTTACCCCAATCGGCACCTAATTGCCAGCAACCTAAACCAACTTCACTAACATTAAATCCGTTAGTTCCTAATTTTCTATTTTTCATTATTTATTTTCTATAATTTAAAATCAAATTTACAGTTTTTTAACGCTTTAACGTAAATATTGTTACGCAAACGATTATTATGTGGTATTCATAAATTAATAGGATATTTTCCGTGCTTAATATTTAAAAAAACATGAAAGCAATTGTTCTAATTCTAGCATTATTTTATACAGGTTTGTGTAATGCACAGTTTATATCTACCGATGATAAATTACATCTTGGTGCAGGCGCTTTAATTTCTGCAACAACTTATACCATTGTTTATTCTACAACAAAGAATAAGAAAAAAGCATTTTGGTACAGCTTAGGAGTTTCTGCTTTAGCAGGAATTACAAAAGAACTTATTGATGTGAGTGAAAATGAACGATTTGATACTGGTGAAATTATTGCAACCACTACTGGAGGATTAATTGCGAGTACCACTATTAGTTTATTTGTTGGTAAAAAGAAAAAGAATAAAGGAATTGCTTTTGTTAACTAATTAAACAATCTATTTTATTCACAATTTCAAACTAATTTTATTTCTGTTTCTAAAGCCAAAAGATGTTGAATATTATTATTACCATCTTTTAATGGATATATTTCTATAGCACAATTATAAATTTCTCCATTTTTTCTATAATTAATAACCGTTTCCTTAAAATGAATTCCTTTTTTTAAATTTTTTCTGATTCTTTTAATAGTAGTTTCAGAAGATTTTTCTCCTTGTAAAAAATTTGGTTTCTTCCCTTTAGCATAATTTGCGGGATAACCTGTCATTTTTTTAAAACCATTGTTAACCCATTGTATTTCTTGGTTTAAATTAGTTAACACTATTACATCAAATTCGTTATTAAGAAGTAACGATTCAACGTCTAAATCCCAATTAAACTTTTTTTGATAGTTTTTTAATATTTTAATTTCTGACTGTTTATAAAATTTTTGGGCTTCTACTAATAAATGCATTGTATATACATCCCAACTTTTTAAAGGAGGTCTTAAAATATTTTTACTTCTTTTCATAACTTCTTTTTTGTGTGCAGATATAAAAAGAAGTACGATAAGATCTAAATACTTAAAATAGTAATAAATAATTTAGACATGTTTATCATTACTTAGCTTTAAATCGCGAAAGCACCGTTTATATAAAAATAAAGGGAAGTATCTGGCTTATAATTATAATAATATAATTAATTACAGTTGCGCGACAGCTTGTGATTTTAACACAATTCCTTAATTATTTAGCTATTTGCTAAACCTTTATTCTTGTCAAATATATGGAAAGTTATTAGAATTTATATGATTATAATAGCGTTTTAAAATATCTAAAATACTTAAGTTAAGTTATCAATAATATTTTTAACAGGTAGAATTTTATTAGTATGCGCAATGCTTGGACCTGCTACCCAAACCGTTTTATAAGTTACTTTAGTAGCTGCATTTTTTGTTGCATTCATGCCAATGGAAAACCTTATCATTTTAACCCATTTTTTAAGCTTTTTATTTTTATTTAGTATCGATTCTAACCAAGTTTGTTTAGTACCAATTTTTTGAACGTAAGGTGTATTAATAACTGTACAAGGTGTACCTGATATACGTTCTGTCATAACAATGTCATCTGCTCCATAATCTACACAGGCTTGTTTATATTCCTCTGTAACTCCTGCTTCTACCGAAGCTATAAACGGACTTCCAACCGAAACACCTTCTGCTCCATAACTTAACATCATATCTACATCTGCTTTACACCCAACACCTCCAGCAGAAATTACGGGAATATCACAATTTGTACTAAGTTCTCTAATAAGAACTTCTGGTGATTTATCGCCTCTATGCCCACCTGCCTTATTATTTACAGCTATAACAGCATCGGCTCCTAAACCTTCTACCTTTTTGGCAAATTTTAAATCTACCACATCACAAAAGACTTTGACACCTACTTTATGAGCTTGCTTTATAGTTTCTTCTGGACTTCCTAAAGATGTAATTATAAAATCGCAGCCTTCTTCACAAATAACTTCTAACTGAGCTTTATATTTTAAATTTGATTTATTAACGATTAAATTAAAACCAAAAGAGCCGCCGTCTGGTTTTGCTGCTTTAAGTTCTCTTAAAGCAATTTTTAACTCATCAAGTGTTCTATAATTTAATGCAGGAATACATCCTGCAATACCCCCATTCATCGCTTCTTTAACCATAGCTACGTTAGAAACCAAAAACATAGGAGCCTGAATAATTGGGTATTTTATATTTAAAAGTTTAGTGAGTTTTGTAGTCATAATTAATTTTATTCAAATATAACAAAATATTATGCACGCATAACAATTAACAATCAGTTAGTTACATGAAAGTTAAAAAATAATCACAAAATACTGATTTTATGATATTTATCATTTTTTTATTATGCATGCATAGTTAATTTTATATATTAAAACTAAACATACCTGTATCATGAAAAAATTAATATTAGGATTACTTCTTTTAGGATTAACCACCCTAACAAATGCACAGACAATTGAACTATCCGAAACAGTAATTGATTTAAATTACAAATACTTAAATGCTATCGATTCAGATACTGCTCCAGAATGCGTTAAAATTCTAAAAGAGAAAGTTGTAAGCTATGATAATACAAAATTATCATCACTATATGATGATGAATACGCAACTTACAAAGTCTCTTTTTATATTCCTGAAGGAAAAATTGTAGCAGTATACGATATAAACGGAAAAATAGTAAAAACTATAGAAAAATACAATGATGTAAGGTTGCCATTGGTCGTTATGCAAGCCGTTTCAAAACGCTTTCCAAATTGGGGAATTGTTAGTGATGCTTATCATATTAACTACCATTGTAAAAAAGACACTGTAAAACAAGAATATAAAATCAAGATTAAAAATCAAGATGAAATAATTACAGTAAAAACTAATGAAAATGGTATGTTTCTGTGAAAGTTTAGACATGAATAAAAAAATCTTGAAATTCTTTATTTAGATTCCGTTTTCACGTGAATGACAATTTCAATGGAAACCAAGGCAAAGCCTAGGGGAATTTTTTTTCAATTAATCTAGAAAACGATAATAGGCACATTTTAAATAAGCACCTTCTGGAAAACCTATGGGATGGTCTTCGTCGTGTTGGGTTTTAAGTATCACTTTATATGTTCTATTTGACGATGCTAAGGTTTGACCATTAATATCGAAAAAAGCTTGACTAAGGACTCTTGACGAACAAGAAGCTAGTACTAACAACCCGTTTTTAGCGGTTAGTTTCCCTCCTAATTCGGCTAATTGTGCATATTTCTTTTTTGCTAAATCTATTTCCGATGCTTGTTTTGCAAAACTTGGTGGATCAATAACAACAACATCAAAAACAACTTTGTCTTCTATTAATTTTTTTAGTGCTTCAAAAGCATCTCCTGCAATGATTTTATGAGTGCCTTTATAGCTGTTTAACTTCCCGTTTTCTAAAGCAATTTCTAATGCTTGTTTACTAATATCTAAACTAGTCACTTCTTTAGCGCCATGATATAAAGCATGTACCGAAAACCCACCAGCATAAGAGAACACATCTAATACCGTTTTATCTTTACTCCACTCACCTACTTGTTTTCTATTAGCTCGATGATCTAAAAAATAGCCTGTTTTATGCCCTTTAATAACATTTGCTGAAAAATTAACACCGTGTTCTACAAACTGAACCACTTCGTTTTCTAAAGTACCAAAAACAACATCGCCATTTTTTAATTGATGTGCCTTAGATTGCTCTAAACTTCTACTTAAACGAATAACAACCGTTTTCACTTTTGAAACCTCTTGTAAACTTGGTATAATAGAATCTAAATAAGGCAACCAGATTTCAGAATAAATTTTAACCACTAAAACAGTTGCATATACATCGGCTATTAACCCTGGAAAACCATCATTTTCACCAAATAACAAACGATAACTACTCGTGTTTGTTTTTAATAAATTCTGGCGTTTGTTATAAGCTTCTTCTATTTTACTTTGAAAAAAAACTTCATTAATCTCGACCTTTTCAGAACTACTATGTAGCATTTTAATTCTAATTGGTGAATTGGAATCATATAAACCTAAACCAACAACTCGGTTTTTGTTTTTACCGAAAATGATTGCTAAATCACCAGATTTAGCATCCTCATTTATTTTTGTAATATTGTCTGAAAACACCCAAGGATGTCCCTGTACAACAAATTGTTCTCCTTTGGCATTAAGCTTTACTGCTAAACGTTTGGGAGTGTAATCTGAATTTATTTTTGTTGAAAATGACATATTTAGGAATTTGACGCAAAAGTAACAGTTTTCTTTTTGTTTATAGTGCTACAATTTAGTTATTAGAAGATTAGTATTTAAACAAAAAACGCAACCAGAAATGGTTGCGTTTTTTACTTGTAACTTGAGTCTTCCGACTTCTAGCTTTTTACTTCACTTCTTCAAAGTCAACATCCTCTACATTATCACCTTCTGCTTGAGCTGGCTCTCCTGCATCTGCATCTGAACCAGGTGCTCCACCTTGAGCTTCTGTTTGTGCCTTGTACATTTCTTCAGAAGCAACTTTCCAAGCTTCGTTTATTTTATCTAAAGCTGGAGTAATAACAGCTATATCTTTTGTTTCGTAAGCTTTCTTCAATTCTTCTAAAGCATCAACGATTGGTTGTTTTTTATCATCAGATAATTTATCACCAAACTCTTCTAATTGCTTTTCTGTTTGAAAAATCATAGAATCTGCTTCATTTAATTTCTGAGCATTTTCTACTGCAACCTTATCTGCTTCAGCATTTGCTTCAGCATCCGCTTTCATCTTTTGGATTTCCTCTTCACTTAAACCAGAAGATGCTTCAATACGAATATCTTGTTTCTTACCAGTTGCTTTATCTTCAGCACTTACTTTAATAATACCATTGGCATCAATATCAAACGTTACTTCAATTTGTGGGGTTCCTCTTCTAGCTGGTGGAATATCACTTAAATGAAAACGTCCAATTGTTTTATTATCGGCAGCCATGGCTCTTTCTCCTTGTAATACATGAATTTCTACAGAAGGCTGATTATCGGCTGCTGTTGAAAATACTTGTGATTTCTTAGTCGGAATCGTTGTATTTGCTTCAATAAGTTTTGTGAATACATTACCCATAGTTTCGATACCTAATGATAAAGGTGTTACATCTAAAAGTAATACATCTTTAACATCTCCAGATAATACACCACCTTGTATACCAGCTCCTAAAGAAACAACTTCATCTGGATTAACTCCTTTACTTGGTGTTTTTCCGAAAAATTTCTCAACTGCAGCTTGTACCGCAGGGATACGTGTAGAACCACCTACTAAAATAACTTCATCAATATCAGATTTTGATAAACCTGCTGCTTTTAATGCAGATTGACAAGGCTCGATAGTACGTTTTACTAAATCGTCTATTAATTGCTCAAATTTAGAACGTGTTAATGTACGTACTAAGTGTTTTGGTCCACTAGCAGTTGCTGTAATATATGGTAAATTAATTTCTGTTTGTTCAGAAGATGATAATTCAATCTTCGCTTTTTCAGCAGCTTCTTTTAAACGTTGTAAAGACATTGGATCTTTACGTAAATCCATAGACTCCTCTGCATTAAACTCATCAGCTAACCAGTTAATGATTTTATCATCAACATCATCACCACCTAAGTGTGTATCACCATCTGTAGATAATACTTCAAATACGCCATCACCTAATTCAAGAATAGATACATCATGGGTTCCTCCACCAAAATCAAAAACAACGATTTTTTGGTCGATTCCTTTTTTATCCATACCATAAGCTAATGCAGCTGCAGTTGGTTCGTTAATAATTCTACGAACTTTTAAACCTGCAATTTCACCAGCTTCTTTAGTAGCTTGACGTTGACTATCATTAAAATATGCTGGCACAGTAATAACAGCTTCCGTTACATCTGTTCCTAAATAATCTTCAGCTGTTTTCTTCATTTTTTGAAGAATCATAGCCGATAATTCTTGAGGAGTATATAAACGACCATCAATATCTACACGAGGTGTATCATTATCTCCTTTTACTACTTTATATGGTACGCGTTCTGCTTCTGCTTTAGATTCAGAATATTTATTTCCCATAAAACGTTTAATAGAATAAACTGTTTTTGTTGGGTTTGTAACTGCTTGACGTTTTGCTGGATCACCAACTTTAATTTCGCCTCCTTCTACAAATGCAATAACCGATGGCGTAGTACGCTTACCTTCTGCGTTTGGGATTACAACAGCTTCGTTACCTTCCATAACAGAAACGCAAGAGTTGGTTGTACCTAAATCGATTCCAATAATTTTACTCATAATATTTTTTATTTATTGTGTTGAATGTTCATTTTTAAATTCACGGTACTAAAGTCAATGATTATGCCAACTGAAAAACACTGACACAGTGTCAGTGTTTTTCAGTTAATAATTTTGATTCTTTATTATTTACTGCATATAGAAAACCTTATAGTGTCAAATAAATTATTTTTCATTGATTTCCATATTTGAGATTAATTAATGTAAGACTTTAAAGAAAATTTTTAGCTCTCTATACATAATTTACTATTTTTACAGACTCTCAAAAACCTCTCATAATTATGCAATTCATCATATAAAAAAATGAAAAACTTCTACTTATTAATTATAGCAGTTCTATTAGTATCATGTTCTCAACAAAACAAACGAAAAGTAAATAATGAAAACGTTTTTCCTGACGGATCCATAATACCAAACTGGTTTTTAGATGATGAAAAAATAAACCCCACCGAACTCGGTAAATTTTATGCTATTACAGATTATGGTGTAACTAACGATAGTACCATTGTACAAACTGTTGCCATTCAAAACACCATTGATGAAGCCTACAGAAATGGTGGTGGTGTTATTGTTATACCTAAAGGAATATTTTTAAGTGGTGCCTTATTTTTTAAACCAAACACACATTTGCATGTTGTTAAAGGTGGTGTTTTAAAAGGATCGGATAATATTGAAGATTACCCTTTTAAACCTTCTAGAATTGAAGGACAGAGTATTGAATATTTTTCTGCTCTAGTGAATGCTTTTGGAATAAACGGTTTTACTATTACAGGTAACGGTATTATTGATGGTAATGGCTTAAATTACTGGAAAGCCTTCTGGCAACGTAGAAAAGAAAATCCTAAATGTACAAACCTTGAAGTTTCAAGGCCTCGTTTGGTATTTATTTGGAAATGTGATAATGTACAGTTACAAGATATACATCTTAGAAATTCTGGATTTTGGTCTAGCCACTATTATCAATGTAATAATGTAAAAATTTTAGATTTACGTATTACCTCTCCGCATAAACCTATTAAAGCACCAAGTACAGATGCTATAGATATTGATGTGTGTTCAAACGTATTAATAAAAGGATGTTATATGGCTGTGAATGATGATGCTATTGCATTAAAAGGAGGTAAAGGACCTTGGGCAGATAAAGACGCTAGTAATGGTGAAAATACTAATATTATTATTGAAAATTGTGAATTTGGCTTTTGCCATTCCGCATTAACTAGTGGTAGTGAATCTATTCATAACAAAAATATACTAATGCGTAATTGTAAAGTTACTGATGCCAAACGCTTATTATGGCTTAAAATGCGCCCAGATACCCCTCAAAAATATGAATACATCACTGTTGAAAACATTACAGGACAAGTACATAGCTTTATTTATATAAAACCTTGGACACAATTCTTCGATTTAAAAGGAAGAAAAAATGTACCTCTATCTTATTCAGACAATATTACCATGAGAAATATTGATTTAAAATGTGATATTTTTTACGATATGAAAATTACTGAATATGATAAGCTTACAAATTTCACTTTTGAAAACATAAATATTGAAGCTAAAAATAGCGCTTACAATAAAACAATAATCGAAGGACTTACGTTTAAAAACGTAAATGTTAATGGTGAATTAATTGAGTAATATATAGGTTTGTCTTAAACAAAAAACATCCAAAAATTATAAAGAACATTAAAGGTCTTTTAAAACTAAGAAGACCTCTTATTTTTACTTCAAACGAATTTGTTTTACTATTTTTACATACGCAAAATTAAAAAGATATGTCTGTAGCAAAAAAAGAATATAAACGTATTACAGTAAAAACATTAGTTGATATGAAAACTAATGGAGAGAAAATATCAATGCTTACTGCTTATGATTATACCATGGCAAAAATTGTAGATAGTGCTGGTATAGATGTTATTCTTGTTGGAGATTCAGCCAGTAATGTTATGGCAGGACATGAAACAACATTACCCATTACTTTAGACCAAATGATTTATCATGCATCTTCTGTAATTAGGGCTATTGATCGTGCTTTGGTGGTAGTAGACTTGCCGTTTGGCAGTTATCAAAGTGACCCCAAAGAGGCATTGCGTTCTGCTATTAGAATTATGAAAGAAAGTGGTGCACATTCTGTAAAACTAGAAGGAGGTAGAGAAATAAAAGATTCAATAAAACGTATTTTAAATGCTGGAATTCCTGTCATGGGACATTTGGGTTTAACACCTCAATCTATCTATAAATTTGGAACTTATACTGTTCGTGCTAAAGAAGAAAAAGAAGCAGACGATCTAATTAAAGATGCTAAAGCACTAGAACGCATTGGGTGCTTTGCTATTGTTCTTGAAAAAATACCTGCAGCCTTAGCAAAACAAGTTGCAGAAAGTGTTAGCATTCCTATTATTGGTATTGGAGCAGGTAATGGTGTTGATGGACAAGTTTTAGTGTTGCATGATATGCTTGGAATGACACATGAATTTCACCCACGCTTTTTACGTAGATATATGAACTTATATGAAGATATGACCAGTGCTATTTCTCAATATGTTGATGATGTGAAATCTTTAGATTTCCCTAATGATTCTGAACAGTATTAGTTTACAGCTATAATAAAAATATTCGTGTATTAGTGGTCGAAAAAAATCTATCTAACAAATCTAATCTACAAGTTCTATTTGAAGACAATCATATTATTGTGATTAACAAACGTGCTGGAGATATTGTACAAGGTGATAAAACAGGAGACAAACCACTAAGTGATGTTGTTAAAGAATATATTAAAGACAAATACAACAAACCAGGTAATGTTTATTTAGGAACCGTACACAGACTTGACAGACCAACAACTGGTCTCGTTATATTTGCTAAAACCAGCAAAGTATTACCTAGATTAAATGCGCTTTTTGTTTCAAAAGACATTAACAAAACCTATTGGGCTATTGTTAAAAACGAGCCTAAAAAAGAAAGCGACACACTTATTAACTGGCTTAAAAAAAATCCTAAAAACAACAAGTCTACTGCTTACACAAAAGAAATAAAGGATAGTAAAAAGGGAATTCTTCATTATAAACTATTAAAAAAACTAGATAATTATTTTTTACTTGAAATTAATTTAGAAACAGGCAGACACCATCAAATACGCTCACAACTATCAAATATTGGAAGTCCGATAAAAGGGGATTTAAAATATGGTTTTGACAGAAGCAATAAAGATGCTAGTATACATTTACATGCCAGATATATTTCATTTATACATCCTGTAAAAAAAGAACTTTTAACAATTACAGCGCCCTTACCAAAAGACCCCATTTGGGATGCTTGTACAAGCTAAACAACAGTATTAAACATCGGGTATTTTAGAGTTAAAACGACACCTTCATTAGGTTTTGAATCAATATCTAATTCTGCATTAATTAAAACAGCTCTACTTTTCATATTAACTAAACCTGAGCCCTTTTCTATATCGCTTAGATGAAAACCTACTCCATCATCTTTTGCAGTAATCAATAGCTTATTAGGTTTATAATCTAAAGTAATATTTAAATTTTTAGCTTCAGAATATTTTACTGAATTTGATAAAAACTCTTGTAAAATTCTAAAAATAATGATTTCGTGTTTTCTATTTGAAAAAGCTACTTTTTCTCCAATTATTTTAAGTTCCGCAGAAGTAAACTTCATTTTTTTAAGTCGGTTTAACTCATTGGTAATCGACTTTTCAAAACCAATATTTAAAACCACTTCATTATTTAATGTTTTTGAAAGTGCTCTAACTTCAGACAAACTCTCTCTTAAAGCATCGGTTGTATCTTTAAATTTATCTTTAACATCATCAGCGACCTGCATTTTTAAAATGCTTAACTGCATACTAGCAAACGACAATAACTGGCCTACATTATCATGCAATTCCCAACCAATATTTTTTAAAGTCTGTTCTTGGGTTTCTGTTTGAGCTTGTGTGATTTCCTCTTCAAAAGCCTGTTGTTGCTTAATTTTATCTAATAATAATTTGTTTTTGCGTTTTAAGAATATAACAAAAAACACGATAACCAAGATAGTTACAATAACCAAAACGGTTATCATATATACTAATAAATAGCGTTCTGAAGCTGTACTAGCTAATCGTTCTGAGGTCTGCACCATATTAAAGCAAAGGTAAAGGTTGAATACATGAATATATTGGCAAATAAGTAAATTTCCCATCTTAAAAAGACAAAATCCCAATCGCTATTAGACATATAAATATCGTAAAAAACCAAAGGAGTAACGATAAGCCACCAAATAAAAATAGCTACGCTAATATAGAAGTTTAGTGATTTATAAAAAGATAATATCTTGTCACTCTGTAATGTTTCAATAAAATAAAAAACAGAACAAAGAAATATAATAATGGCTCCAAATATACTTATAGCAGGGAAAAACAGAATAAAATAGTCCTTCCAATTAATAATAATATAAAGAATAGAAAATACAAAAAAAGTATATCTACTTAATCTTATAATAACTTTAAATACTGGACTTTTTAAAACTTTATTATAATAAAAGGCAAAAAACAAAATCGCTCCTATTTTCCAAAATAATGTTGACCACCAATAATTTTCTTCAAATACAGTTCCCCTTAAAAAACTTAAAACACCATTATTCCTAATATAATGAGTATACGTATTTATAAAATCCCCAATAGACAGATATACTAAAAAATATATAAAGTATTTAGCGTCTGTATCTTTATATTTTTTAAAAAAAAATATCCCTACAACAGCAGTAGTAATCTCTATGAGTCTAGTAATCTCACTTTTATAATGTATTAAAAATTCTTCCAAAAACTAATCACTATACGGTTTTTTTCCTCCATCTCCCTCATTTAAAGCACTTACAGGTATAACTCCCCCTCCTTTAGCTTTAAAATTTGTTTCCATGCTAGAACTATTTTTTTTCTCACCAAATGGAGCAATAAACATCGTTGTGTAACCTTCTTTATTAGGTTTAGTATCGTCTGAATAAACACCTAAATATACCCGAATAGCAGTCATATTGTACCCCAAACTGTCCGATTGACTTTTAGCATAATTTAAGTAGTTTTGTATATCATCTACAGCCCATAAAACCGAACGGTCGTCTACTTTTCCTGCTGCAGAATCAACAGCTTTCTTTCTTGTTTTAGTCCAATTAGCACTTAATGCCTTAGCTTCAGAAGGGCTAATAAGTCCGTTTGGTTTTACAATTTTTACTGGAGCACAAACTTTTCTTGGACAAAAATAATAGGTAGCTAATGCTCCTATAATAATACCCAAAATAATGTAACTTAATTTTTTCATGTTCACATATAATTTAATTAATAAAAAGTTGTTTAAAAGTAGTGAAAAGATTAAACTCTGTAAGAATTATATAAGATTTTAACGATTTTTATTGTATTACAACCGTTTTATGTTGGGAACCCTAGCATACCTCCCATACCAACAGTAAATAACCAACTGCCATATATAGCGTGTTCTATTGATACTAAAAGTGTTGAGCCTGTTTTCTTAAACGTAAGTGCAAATAATAAACCACCTAAAAAAGTTAAAATTAGAACTAAAGTATTCTTAAAAAACAAATGTGCTAAAGAAAACACAATAGCATTAACAAAAAAGAAAAACGACTTACTTTTAAACAACATTTTATAGCGTTTAAAAAAAAAGGTTCTGTAAAGTAACTCTTGAGGATACACAGAAAAAAAGCTATATATTAAAAGAAATTTAAACCACATTGCTGGTTTATTAATTACGACCTCAAAAAGAGACTCTGTGTCATTTAACCAAACAAAAAGCGTTGTTAAAAACGCGATTAATAAAAGTCTAATTATTGTCTCTTTCCAAAAGCGGTTCCAATTTAAATGAGGGCTTATTTTAAATTTTTCTTTTTCAACTTTTAATAAAACATAAATGATATAAAGGAAACCCAAAAAGCCAAGTGTAAGTTTTAAATACGCTGAATAAGATAGCGAGTAACTTACTGGTATTAATATAAAAATGATAAAAAACTCGATGCTTTTATAAAATACAGAATTCATATCAAAAATTAATTGCTGTAGTGTGTTTAACTTCATTTATTACAAACATACTGTGTGTACTTCCAATATGATTAATAGAAGTTAACTTATTTACCATAAATTCTCTAAAAGCAACCATGTCTTTTACCAATACTTTTAATAAGTAGTCGTAATCACCACTAATATGATAACACTCTAGCACTTCATTTAAGTTTGCTACTTCTTTTTCAAATTTCACAACATAGTCTTGAGTGTGCTGAATGAGCTTAATATGACAAAATGCAACAAACGATTTATCAACTTGTTCTTTATTAACTAAAACTACGTATTTGTTTATAAACCCCTCTTTTTCAAGCTTTTTAACACGCTCATAAACAGCAGTAACAGATAAATTTAACTTATTAGAAAGCTCTTTATTAGTCTGCTTACTATCGGTTTGCAAATATTCTAAAAGCTTTTTATCAATAGTATCAAAAATCATAATCGAAAATTTTTCATTAAAACATATATTAAACTTAAAATTACAATAAAATAATCTACAAAAATCAATTATATTAGTTTTATAATTCAAACAAAACCACGTCTATTGTTTTTTAATCTATAAAAGCTCAAATTTGTTTAAATACTAAATTTGATATTATGGATTTTAAGCCCGCAAACAACATACAAGATTTACAATATTTTGGAGAATTTGGAGGTGTAAACCCTTCTATATCTGATTCTTCAACATACACATTTATTTCTGCTAAAACCATGTTTGACACCTTTGAAGGAAATGCAGATGGTTGCTATTTATATTCACGTCATTCCTCACCTTCTAACTTGTATTTAGGAGAAGCTTTAGCGGCTATGGAAGGCACTGAAACCGCCAATGTTTCAGCTTCAGGTATGGGGGCTATCACTTCTGTTTTATTGCAACTATGTGGAAGTAAGGACCATATTGTCTCTAGCAGAACTATTTACGGCGGTACGTATGCTTTTTTTAAAAACTTTGCGCCTCGTTTTAATATTGAAACTTCTTTTGTTGATATTACCAATTTAAAAATGGTTGAAGCTGCCATTACAAAAAACACAAAAGTGTTGTATTGTGAGTCGGTTAGCAATCCGCTTTTAGAAGTTGTAGATATTAAAGGCCTATCAAAAATCGCAAAAAAACATCATTTAAAATTATTGACTTATTAATATAAATTCCGTATCTTAATTAGCTAA
>TARA_R110002050_G_scaffold89774_1_pt1 | contig 38503 bp, 36 predicted proteins | sample TARA_R110002050 | Tara Oceans TARA_R110002050 (sample SAMEA4396988) | marine metagenome | biome: Polar Biome; feature: [DCM] deep chlorophyll maximum layer (ENVO:01000326); material: water (ENVO:00002006), including particulate matter (ENVO:01000060) such as... | depth 25 m
ACTGCCAACTGAGACTTTTTAATCGAATACTTTAGAAACTAACAATTGGAATGAGATGAAAAATATTAAAATCATATTGGTAGGTTTTCTCCTGTTTATTTTTTCCGCTGCTTCGTTTGCGCAGGGCAAGGCACTGTTCGAGGCCGAAGGGTTCACGGAGTTATTTAATGGCAAAGATTTGACCGGTTGGAAAACACCGGACGGTGATAACGGGCACTGGTCAGTGATTGATGGCGTGATCGACTACGATGCACGCTCCGAAGCCTCCGGCGACAAAAACCTATGGTCGGAAAAAGAATACAAAGACTTTAAACTGCATGTAGAGTGGCGGTTTAAAGGTTATGGCGATCACCTGTTTCCGCTGCCAACCATTTTGCCAAGTGGCGAATATTTGCGCGATGAGAACGGTCAAATTGTTGAACCGCTGGGGCCAAACTCCGACTCAGGAATTTTGCTGAAAGGTGTTGGCCAAGCCAATCTCTGGTGCTGGTCCGTGGGATCGGGCGAGCTGTGGTCCGTGCGGAACGACCAGTCGCTTCCGGCTGAAGTGCGGGCAGCAGCAGTGCCCAAGGAAAACGCCGACCAGCCTGTCGGACAGTGGAATGCCTTTGATATCACCATCGTTGGAGATCGCATTACCACTGTTCATAACGGGATTACAGTGATTGATAATGCCTTGTATCCTGGTCTGGACAAGACTGGCCCCATCGGTTTTCAACATCATGGCGGAATCAACCCCAAAACAGGAAAATTGCAGGGTGCTTCCAGCCTGGTGCAGTTCCGGAATATTTGGATAAAGGAATTATAATGGAAAGATGGTGTGAGGGTGAGAGGGTGTGAAAGTGAGAGAAATTGAGTCGACTTGTTAGATGCAGAAGGTTGAAATGGAAAGTTCGGAATATAAAATAGGCCTATTGGCTGTTTCACTGGTTTTGCTTTCATTTTTTGGAAGGAGCCAGGAAGTGTCGTTTTTTACTGAAGGCACTGCCAGCTCCTATTACGACCAAGGGGTGGTTGACTTAAACAGCTTGGGCGAAAGTACGTTCGAACACACCTATCCGCCGGGCGCGCCACAGTATAACGATAAGGTTCCTTGTTCGACCACGGCATTTAAGGGAACTACTTCACTAAAATTCAACTACACCTCGGCCGAAAATGGTAACTGGCGGGCATCCATTTACCGGGCAGGATGGGTTACAGCCGATCTCTCGGGACTCGATTCCCTTTCATTCTATGTTTTCACGGAAACCGAACTGCCCAACACCGCCTTGCCGTTGATTGGTTTTCGCGGTGTGAATAGCAGTGGTTCGGGCGATGTGAATACGACGCTTTATGCGTTGGTAGATTACAATGAACCCATTCCTGCAGGGGTATGGACGCGCGTTGTATGTCCGCTGCAGATTATTTTTGATGAAAATGAAGCGCTGGATTTTTCTCAAACCAAGGCGGTCATCTTCAATCAATCCGAATCGGATAACAGTTCGCGCTTAATTTTGATTGATGAACTGAGCGCCTTCAAAGCGCTGGATGAAATTCCTGTTGTTGAGGAACTTTCGGCTGTAGGTTACGACAGTCATGCCCACCTGAGTTGGAGCCACCCTGCTGATGGCTTGACTTACCGTATTTATGCTTCGTTTGACGGTGGGCAGTCGTTTGAGCTGCGCACCGAAACAACGGCCAATTTCTACCTCGACTTTGTGCCGGAGGCGGGGAAAAACAACACAGTAACTTACCGGATCGTGACTGCTTTGCAACAAAGTGAATCCGCTGCCACCGAAGCAACGGCAACGATCCGCGATTTTACCGATGACGAATTGCTGGATATGGTTCAGCAATACAGCTTCAATTACTTTTGGGATGGGGCGCACCAGGCAACAGGCATGGCGCTGGAGCGCTCGAACGGCATTGGCCGCACAGCTGCTTCGGGAGCAACCGGCATGGGGCTGATGGCCATGATTGTGGCACACGAGCGGGAGTACCGTCCGAAGGAGGCGGTGAAAGACCGAATTTTGAAGATCCTTGAATTTCTAGCCAACTGCGACCGGCATCACGGAGCATGGTCTCATTGGTACAATGCTGATACGTATCGCACCCAGCCATTTTCGCCCGATGATGACGGGGGCGATCTGGTGGAAACTTCTTTTGTTGCGCAAGGTCTGATTGCCTTGAAAAACTATTTCACGGGTTCGGATGAAAAATCTTTGCAAATCCGGGAGCAAGCTGATGCTCTGTGGACAGAAATTGACTGGAATTGGTATCGAAATGGTGATCAAAATGTGCTCTACTGGCATTGGTCGCCCACGATTGATTTTCAGAAAAACATGAAGGTAACCGGTTGGAATGAATGTCTGGTGACCTATGTGATGGGCGCTGCTTCTCCCACCCATGGCATTGCCAAAGCGGTTTATGATGAAGGATGGGCCAGGAATGGAAATATGATCAATCCACGAACGTATTACAATTACGAAATCAGATTGTCGCCCAACTATGGCGGCCCGCTTTTCTGGATTCATTACAGCCACCTCGGGATCAATCCAAACGGGTTGAAGGACCAGTATGCCGACTATGGGCAGGAACACGTAAATACGGCCAGGATTCATTATGCGTACGCGGTGCAAAATCCGCAGGGACACATCAACTATAGCAGTAAATGTTGGGGCTTGACAGCCAGTGACAGTCCGGATGGTTACACGGCCCATCAGCCGGTGACCAATGACAATGGCACCATTAGCCCGACAGCGGCCTTGGCCAGCATGCCTTACACGCCAACGGAATCCATGCAGGCATTAAAATATTTTTATCGTGAACGCGGCCAGGAACTCTTTGGAAAATATGGGCCGTACGATGCTTTTAATGATGATCGGGATTGGGTTCAGGAAGCTTATATCGGAATCGATCAGGGACCTATCGTGGTGATGATCGAAAACTACCGGACGGGATTGTTGTGGAACCAGGTGATGAAAGATACCGATGTAAAGGCCGGCTTAGATAAGCTTGGGTTTCAGTACCAGTTTGCTACCGCCAGCAATGATCTGAAAAAGCACCAGGAATTGAGTCTTTTCCCGAATCCGGGTTCTGGGAAAGTGTATCTTGATCTTTCAGCGTTCAGTAGAAATACACCGGTTAATTTAGAATGTTTCTCGTTGGATGGTCGGTTGGTTCGTATCGAAAATTTGACATGGATGGGTTCAGAAGCAGTCTTTGACTGCACTGATTTGAAGAACGGAGTTTACTTGCTTCGATTAAGCAATGGAAAGAGGCTATTTCAAGGGAAACTAATTATTCAGCAATAGAAAATAACGGGAATGCATGATCATTCCAAAAGCTAAACAGATGAAACAACAGCATTTTTTTACACTGATTTTGATGATGGCTAGTTTTGTTTTTACCCAATCGGCGCTGGCGCAGCTAGTTCAGTCAACTACCTATTGTAACCCTCTGGATATTGACTATACCTACATGGTTTACAATTCAAGCCGGAATATTTCATACCGTTCAGGTGCTGATCCGGCGGTCGTTGAATTTCGTGGCGAATACTACCTGTTTGTTACCCGCTCGTTTGGGTATTGGCGATCCGCCGATTTGGTGAACTGGGATTTTATCAAGCCGGCTCAGTGGTTTTTCGAAGGCTGCAATGCGCCTACCGCCTTCAATTACAAAGATTCGGTTATTTACTTTGCCGGCGATCCGGCTGGTTACGGGAGTATTCTTTATTCGGACGACCCCAAAAGCGGGAAATGGACGCCGACAGCTTCGATTACTTACAATATTCAGGATTCGGAGTTATTTATCGATGATGACGGGAAGGCTTATTTGTATTGGGGATCGTCAAACGTACATCCCATAAGAGTTAAGGAGTTGAACAAAGATAACCGGATGCTGGAAACCGGAGCTCAAAAGGACCTGATCAATTTGGTAGAGGAAGAACATGGATGGGAGCGATTTGGCGAGAATAATTTCCATCCAACTTTGAAAGAAGGGTATATGGAAGGCGCATCAATGACCAAACACAATGGGAAATACTATTTGCAGTATGCTGCGCCAGGAACCCAATTCAATGTCTATGGCGACGGCGTTTATATTGGTGATTCGCCGCTGGGGCCTTTCACCTACATGAAAAATAATCCGATGAGTTTTAAGCCGGGTGGTTTTACAAATGGGGCTGGACATGGCATGACGATGAAGCAAAAGAACGGACAGTACTGGCATTTTGCAACCATGGCTTTGGCTTCCAATTCACAATGGGAACGTCGTCTTTGCATGTTCCCTATCTACTTTGACGAAGATGGTCTAATGTACTCGAATACGCATTACGGCGATTATCCGCGATTTGGTCCTGGCCATCCAACAAATCCGGGTGAGCATTGTGGTTGGATGTTGCTGTCGTATAAGGGAAAAACGACCGTTTCTTCGGCATTAATGCAGATCAGAAAAAGCACTTCGGGGGATGATGAATCTGAAATGACAGCAATGCCACTGGTAGAAAACAGCGATGGTGAAGTTGTTTCGGATGTGCTAACCGATGAAAGTCCGAAATCATATTGGGTGGCAGCGGCCAACGACGATCAGCAATGGGTGAAAATTGAACTGCTGAATCCGGGAACGATTCACGCTTTTCAATTGAATTATCACGATCACGAGTCGGGCATTTATACCCGCACCGAAGGTTTGCGGCATCGTTTTTCTCTTGATGTGTCAGACGATGGCATAAACTGGCAAACTGTTGTTGACCGGCGTGAAAGTTATAAAGATTCTCCCAATGCCTATATCGTCCTCAATCAGCCTGTTCAAGCAAAATTTATCCGATACGAGAACGTGGACGTTCCTGGCAAAAACTTAGCCTTGTCCGAAATCAGGGTGTTTGGAACAGGCCTGGGTGAAAAACCGACAGAGGTTAAAGGCTTCACTGTAAAACGAGAAGAAGACCGCAGGGATGTTTCCTCTTCATGGGAAGCCGTAGCGGATGCTCAGGGGTATAACATTCGTTGGGGAATTGCTCCTGATAAACTGTACCAGTCATGGCTGCTTTATGAAGTCAATGAACATTTTATGCGCTGCCTGGACCGGGATACACGCTATTATTTTTCCATCGAGGCGTTCAATGAAAATGGTATTTCTGGAAAATCGAAAATTATTAAAGTAGACTAAAATAAGTGATCATGAAGAAGTTGATGTATGTGTTCGTGGCAGTAATCCTGATGATTTCCTGTCAGGAACAGGCCGAACAATCCGATATGGATTCGTTTGTTAATGAACTAATGGGAGAGATGACGATTGAAGAAAAAATCGGTCAGCTGAATTTGATTACTCCCGGTGGGGGGATTCCAACCGGCTCGGTGGTGAGTACCGGTGTTGAAGAGAATATAAAGGCCGGCAAAGTCGGTGGTATCTTTGGTGTTTCAGGCCCCGATAAGGTCCGGCAGGCACAGAAGCTGGCTGTTGAGGAAAGCCGTCTCGGCATTCCTATGCTTTTCGGCTCGGATGTGATTCATGGCTATAAAACGACCTTCCCAATTCCACTGGGATTGTCGGGCAGTTGGGACCTCGATTTGATTGAGAGAACAGCTCAAATGGCAGCCAAAGAGGCCACAGCCGACGGGATTTTCTGGAATTTTTCGCCCATGGTCGACATCGCCCGTGACCCGCGCTGGGGACGGGTGGCCGAAGGAGCTGGCGAAGATGCATATCTGGGTTCAAAAGTGGCCCAGGCGATGGTTCGCGGCTACCAGCAAGATGATTTGAGCAGTCCGTCGACCATGATGGCAACGGTGAAGCACATGGCTTTGTATGGCGCTTCTGAAGCCGGACGCGATTACAACACGGTGGACATGAGCCGTCAGAGGATGTTTAACGACTATTTACCGCCATACAAGGCCGCAGTCGATGCCGGTGTGGGCTGTGTCATGTCGTCGTTTAATGATGTTGATGGAATCCCGGCTTCAGGAAACAGATGGTTGCTGACTGATATTTTGCGCGAACAGTGGGGGTTCGACGGTTTTGTGGTTTCCGATTACACTTCGGTGAATGAAATGATTGCTCACGGATTGGGAGATTTACAGGCCGTTTCAGCCCTGGCGCTGAAAGCCGGCTTGGATATGGACATGGTAGGTGAAGGATTTCTGACCACTCTGGAGCAATCGCTGGAAGAAGGAAAAGTGAGCGAACAAGATATCAATACCGCCTGCCGTCGCGTGCTTGAAGCCAAATACAAGCTCGGATTGTTTGATGACCCGTTTCGCTATGTAGACAGTTCCCGTCCGGAGAGGGATATTTTGACGGCAGAAAATCGCAAGCTGGCACGCGAAGCTGCTGCTCATTCATTTGTGTTATTGAAAAATGATCAACAGGTTCTGCCGTTGAAGAAGTCGGGAACGATTGCTTTGGTGGGGCCGCTGGCTGATAACAAGAACAACATGCTGGGAACCTGGGCACCCACCGGTGATCCACAGCTTTCGGTCTCGGTTTTGGCGGGAATGAAAAATGTAGCCGGTGCAGGCGTAACGATTTTGTACGCCAAAGGCGCTAATATTTCAGATGACCCGGAGTTTGCTGAAAAAGTAAATGTATTTGGACCCCGAATCGAGATTGATGAACGCTCGCCGAGTGCGATGCTGAGAGAAGCGCTGGCGGTTTCTGCTAAAGCCGACGTGATTGTGGTGGTGATTGGCGAAGCAACTGAAATGACTGGCGAATCGGGCAACCGGACCAATTTATTGCTTCCTGAGTGTCAGAAGAAACTCGTCAGAGCCTTGGCGCAAACCGGCAAGCCGCTGGTGTTGGTCGCTATGAGCGGCCGCCCGTTGGCTTTGGTTGAGGAAAATGAGCTGGCCTCCGCGATGCTGCAAACCTGGCATCCAGGTGTTGAAGCCGGTCATGCCATTGCCGATGTGCTGTTCGGAGACTATAACCCTTCAGGGAAGCTGACAATGACCTTCCCGCGAAATGTTGGGCAGGTACCTATTTATTACAACCATCGGATGACTGGCCGCCCACAGGATGGCGACGAGTTTGCCAAGTTTAAATCTAACTACCTGGATGTTCCCAACAGCCCTTTGTTTCCCTTTGGTTATGGCTTAAGTTATACCACTTTTGAATATAAGAATTTGAAACTGAGTAAGCCTGAAATAACGAAGGATGAAATGCTGGAAGTGCGCATTGATTTGACCAATACAGGAGATTTTGATGGCGAGGAAGTAGTTCAACTTTATGTAGCCGATTTGGTCGCTTCGGTTACCCGACCTGTGAAAGAACTGAAAGGCTTTAAAAAAGTGTTGCTGAAAAAAGGTGAAACGAAAACCATTAGCTTCAATTTAAGCGTTGACGATCTTGCCTTCTATAATTTTAATCTGGAGCGGGTAACTGAGTTGGGACAGTTTCGCATCTTTGTTGGTGGAAGTTCCAATGCTTCCAATGTAAAAGAGTTTGTCTTGGTGGAATAAGAAGGTAGGAACTAAAGCAAATTACAATGGGACGAGAAAAAAATATGCTGAAAACGATGGCAATCGTGGGCTTGGGGGCCTTGGGACTTGCCGCTGCATGCAAGCCGGCAGAACCCGATTCCAGCCGACCCAATATTGTGTTTATTATGAGCGATGATCACGCCTGTCAAGCCATCAGTGCCTATAGCAATCACCTGATTGAAACACCAAATATTGATCGGCTGGCCAAAGAAGGCATGCTGTTTACAAACGCTTGCGTAACCAACTCCATTTGCGCGCCGTCGCGGGCAACGATACTCACCGGAAAGCATGCGCACATTCACGGTAAAATTGACAATGTTTTCCCTTTCGATACGACCAACGTGACTTTTCCCCAGTTGTTCCAAAAGGCAGGCTATCAAACCGCCATGTTTGGGAAACTGCATTTCGGAAATAGTCCCAAAGGCTTCGATGAGTTTATGATTCTTCCGGATCAGGGTGACTATTATAATCCGGATTTCAGCACTAGCAAGGGAGACACAACCATTATAGGGTATGTAACAGATGTGATTACCGATTTGACCTTGGACTGGCTTGGAAACAGAAGAGAGAAAGACAAGCCGTTTTTGCTGATGTACCTGCATAAGGCGCCGCATCGCGAATGGATTCCGGCCGAGCGCCATTACCGAGAATTTACACAGAAGACTTTTCCCGAGCCCGAAACCTTGTTTGATGATTACGAGGGGCGCGGAACGGCTGCCAAAGAAGCTGAAATGAACTTGCTAAATCATATGACCATTTCGGCTGATAACAAAATTTATCCTGAAGTGGCGGATGAGTTGGGGATCAAGGAGGCATCAGACTGGGGAAAGAATGTGTTCCTGCAAAAGTACCGGCGGCTAAATCCGGAACAGAAAGATGCTTACGATTCCGTTTATGAGCCTATAAACGATGCTTTTAAAGAAGCTTACCCAAACATGAGTGACCAAGACCTGATGCGGTGGAAATACCAGCGCTATATGCAGGATTACCTGGGCTGCATCGCTTCGGTTGATGAGAATGTAGGTCGCGTTCTAGATTATTTGGATGCCAACGGATTGAGTGAAAATACCATTGTGGTTTACACGTCGGATCAAGGCTTTTACCTGGGCGAGCATGGTTGGTTCGACAAGCGGTTTATTTATGACGAGTCTTTTAAAACACCCTTGTTGATCCGCTGGCCGGAAAAAATACAGGCAGGATCGGTTTCGGATGAAATGGTTCAAAACCTCGATTTTGCGCAAACCTTTTTGGCTGCTGCCGGATTGCCGCAGCCCAATGACATGCAGGGTGAAAGTCTGATGCCATTGTTGACAGGCCAAACCGCGCAGTGGGATCGTGATGCAGTATATTATCATTATTACGAATATCCGGGCTTTCACATGGTCAAGCGACACTACGGCATTGTTACCACCGAGTACAAATTGGCACACTTCTATTATGATGTCGATGAATGGGAGTTGTATGACCGAAAAAACGATCCTTACGAATTGAACAACGTTTTTGACGATCCGGCCTATGCCGATGTGGTCAGCAGAATGAAAAAAGAGCTCTGGGAGCTTCGTGAAGAATACCAAGACTCGCAGGAGTTGGATCAAAAATTCATTCAGAAGTATAAAGAACGCGGATTGATTAAGAAAAAAGCAGAAGTTGGATCTGTGATTTTTTGAGCTGTCAGGGGCATTCCGGCAGCTTTTTTTACCTCGCTTAGGTGAGTTTCCGCATTCTTGATTCGGCAAACATGGCTCAGTGTTTATGGTTTATTACGTGTTGCAATGGATGGCAAAACAACAGGGCTGTTAACGAAAAGAGCTGTAAGCAAGTTGCTTACAGCTCTTTGATTCGGCGGAGAGAGAGGGATTCGAACCCCCGGATCCGTGAAGATCAACGGTTTTCAAGACCGCCGCATTCGACCACTCTGCCATCTCTCCGTAGATGTGGCGGCAAAAGTATAGGATTTTTTCAAAACTCAAAAATATTCAACCAAAAAAAACTTTGGAAATCAAAAAAAAAAAAGTTGAATAAAGGTTGCATAATTGAATCATATTTTAGAATTTTATAAAGCGTAAAATTTAAGCTTTCAAAAGCATTGATTTTACTAAGGTTTTAGAAAGTTTAAATTCTTTTTTCATGCCTTCAAGTAAAAGTTTAATTAGTATAAAATTATTTTAATCAGTTATTTTTTTAACCCTAAACAAGTTTTCTTATGAACAAAGCTCAATTAATTGACGCAATTGCTGAAAAAGCTGGTCTGACTAAAGCTGATGCCAAAAAAGCATTGGACGCTTTCGTAGAATCTACAACTGACGCCTTAAAAAATGGTGACCGTGTTGCATTAATCGGATTCGGTTCTTTTGCTGTAGCTACACGTAGTGCAAGAACAGGAAGAAACCCACAATCAGGTGCTCCTATCGAAATTGCTGAGAAGAAAGTCGTAAAATTCAAGCCAGGTGCTGAATTGAGTGACGCCGTATAATGCGTGACTTTGAGAAAAAATAAAAAAAGGGAGGCATTGATGCCTCCCTTTTTGATTGATATTCCTTTTTTATCGTTTCTCTTATTTTTTTGTCGGTAGAATATCGATGTCCAGAGCGCCAGTGATTTTGCCAACATTTTCGGGGTCGATAGTCCCCCGGATACTAATCAATGCATTGTCATCGCCACCAACAACCAAAAGTAATTCCGAAAACTTTCCGCCTCCTGCGTCTCTGGCAAAAAAGCGGACGACTTCATTTGCTTCGGTAACTTCCATCAAAACTTCATAGTCGTGATTCTTAAAAAAACCATCGGCTTCCAGTTCTTTGTAAAAGTCGAGCGAGCGATTCAGCTCGTCGTCGTCGACTGCCAAGATTCTCACGCCATCCAAGCCTGAAAGCAGGTCCGATTCGGCCGATCCATTATCAATTTTACTGGCAAAGCTTAAAAGTGCTCCACTAATATTGACGGTAGTCAACCCTTTTTTGTTGGCATATTTCTCAAACAACTTGTCGACGGGGCTTTTTTGCGCCATTCCTATGAGAGGAATGAGACAGATCAAAATAAAAACGAGCTTTTTCATTGTTCCTGTTTTTTTAGTTTTTTATTTATACCTTCCATTTCCTGTATTTCCTGAAATCCCTTATCCAGTGTATTCAGACTTTTGTTTAGCGGCTTCGAAGCCTTGTTGATTGATTTCATCGGCTCAAGGCCTTCCATTCCTTTCTGGTAATACCCGGCTACATAGTGCAGGGCTGATAAGGCTTCGGCGTAGGCTTGATCCGGATCAGAGTAAGTGTCCTCCCATTCAGCCCTTCCTGTGTATAAGTTAACTGCCAGTAAGGCGATCAACAGTGCGGCGGCAACTCCGCTTACGGTTTGCCATAACCAGCGATAGCGTGTTTTTTCGTGGTATTCCTTTTCAAGGATATAATCCATAATCTCTTCTTCAAACACTTCATCCCTCCCTTCGACGGATAGTTCGTGTAGTCCAACGAAATATTGCTGGTATTTCCGGAATTCAGGAGCAATTGTCTGCGAGTTAAAGTAGTCGGTCAACAACTGCTCCTCCTGCTCGGTGCTTGTTCCCTCAAAGTATTTTTGCAGTATTTGTTTGACTTCTTTCGGTTCCATATTCTTGGTATTTAAATAGTTCATCTCTCACTTTTTTTCGTGCCCGCGAGAGGTTGACACGAATGGCATTGATATTCAGCTGGGTCTGTTCTGCTATTTCATCATAGTTTAGTTGGTCAATATCCCGCATTTGGATAACTTTTCGTTGTAAATCGGGTAATTGGGTGATCAGCTTTTTTATCAATAGCGCCGCTTCAGATCGATCCAGTTCCTCATTCAGATCACTTCGCTTATCATTTTGCCAGCCAGATTGTTGTTCTTCCAATGAATAGGTCCGGTTTGCCCGTTGCTTGTCGTAGCATTTGTTGCGGGTCATTCGCATGGCGAAGGCCTCCATGTTGTCAACCCCATCCAGTGTTCCCCGTTTTTGCCAAAGCTTCAGGAAAACGTCCTGAACGACATCCCTGGCTTCTTCATCATTTTGGGTAAACCGCAGGGCATACCGATGGAGCTTATTGCTTAATGGCAGAACCAATGTCTTAAATTCTTTGGCTAACATGTTTTAGTTCATTCTTTTCTGCTTTCAAAATTAAGACGTTGGTAGATGCTTTTCATTACATATGAGGACGTATTTTAATCAAATGGAGTTTAAAGAAGTGTTATCCGTTGTTATGGATCGGTCGTTTGGGGAAGTGCAAACAAAAAAAGCCTGGTAGATCAAACCAAGCTTTTCGCTTTTTAACGTTTTGCAGATGAAAATTCTTCTCCTAAGGAGCCCAGGGAAAATATTCATTGCCCTTGCTACTTCCTCTCCCCGAATGGATGGGAATGGCGATGCCGAATAGCACCCGGGCAACGAGTCCCGAAGAAATCTCGTCAGATATCGGATTGGGTGTACCATCCAAAAATTCGGTACTTACCCCCGATATTTCAGCAGCGAGGTTAAAAGTTAGGCCACTTGCAAGAGCGAATTTTGAGCCGACTCCTAACGCGAATTGCATGGCTTGTTCCGTTGACTGGTATGGAGGCTAGTAGCTTTCGGTATTATTTTGGTTCGGAATCCACACCGAAGGTAATTCTTCCGGCTTTGGATTATTCATATAGGAGGTGTCTGTATAAACAAGCTCCGGTGAGTAAAAGTCAAGCCCTGCGCTCAGTTCAATATAAGGTTGAAATAATTGATGGTCGCGTGCCTTTGAAGCAAATTTTTTGATGTAATATCTCAAAAACAGGTTTGGTGCGATTGCTGTAGTTTTGTATTGAATTGGTACAGTAGGGTAGTAATCAATTCCAAATGCTGGATGATCGAATTCGGACCTGAATGCAGCAAGATCCGGTATCATCACAGAATCATCAGAGCTGCTTAGGTTATAGAAGCCGATACCTAGCCCCAGTTCAAAATGGCTTCCAAATGTTCTGGAAACGGAGAGATCGCCGCTAAAACCGATGCCATGTTGAAAATCACTTTCTACAGCAGAAAAACCTGGGCCAACTTCGTTGAGCATGGTTGCTACCCCAATACGCGGAGTCAGGTACCACTGGTTACTTCCTTTGCTTTTGGCCAACAATAGATTTGGAGAAAATAAAGCGAAAACGATAACAACAAAAAGGGGTTTGGCTAGATTTTTTTTCATTATTCATGCTTTATAAGTTTGGCAAGTGTAATGATAACAAAAAATTGGCTGTCTGATATCGTTTAGGAGCCCTTTTTTCAGAATTGCAGATTTTACACAATGGCAAGGTTTTCGTGTTTGACGAATAGTGGTGGCGTTGTAGAGCCGCAAAACAAAATTGCCATCCGAACCTCTGTTCAGATGGCATTTTGAGTGTTTTAAAATATACGTGAAGATTGAGTGTGTTCTTGTTTCCATGAACGGGTTCGTGTGATGGAATCAACCGTTCGTTTGTTGTCATCAGGCTTTTATTTCACCTCGATGATAGCGTATTTTGAAATCTTCCAAAATTCTTGTGGATCTTCGATCTGAAGGTACGCAATTTGTCCATCTTCTTCTATCATAGTGTAAGAGTTAGCTGGGTGTTCTGATATGACCGTTGCTCTTTTTGAGTGTAACGGAATGGTCTTAGTTTCCCGGATATCCAACTCTGTAAAGTATTCGTCATCGAAGTTTTCCTGAATAGTCTTGTTTTGTCCAATCCAAAGGAAACCGCCTTCTTTGGTTAACAAACCTTTTTCCTTTAATTCCTTGTAGGTTCCGTAAGCAATGTGCGCGGTGTTCAATTCCGTTGTTTTCCGGTCAATGACATTCAGCTTGCTTGCGATGGTGTCGGTCTGTTTGGCAATTTCAAATTCCATCGTTTCCACTTTTTCATTCAGGTCAGCAACCATCATATCTTTCTCTTCGATAACTCGTCGCAGCTCATCCATCTCTGCACTTTGGTCATTAACGGTTTCAGTAAGCGAAGCGATTTTTTGCTTGAAGCTGTTCAGCTGAATTCCAGAGCTTTTCAATTTTTTCTCCAGATCTTCAATGTGTTTGCTGCTTTCTTCCAACATTTGATTCATCAGGTTAATGTCGGCAATAATGGCTTCTTTTTGGTCAACCCCACCTTCCTGATTTTGCTCGATGGATAGTTGCTTCCTTTTTTCTTTAATGAATTTTAAATTGTTTTCGATGTCATTGAAAGCAGTTACCAACTCATTCACAATTGAGTCCCGATCCTCAATCAGTTCATTGAGGCTTGAATTCTCTGTCGCCAAAGATTCAACCTCTGATTGCTTTTGCGTGTAAACATAGATTGTTCCGATTACCGCGAATACAACGATAACTAAGGCTGTAATAATAATTCCAAATTGTTTTTTTCTTGTATTATCCATGATTTATTCCTCCATTCATTTAGTTTCTTCGGATGGGCATAGTCAAGGGATATGCCAAGAATAGGAATTCTGGACAATTGGTTGATGTTTAAATGCTTAATGCTCTATGTGCTTTGAGATATGCATAAAAATTCTATCAAATTGAGCCGGCATTTCGCAATTTGATAATTGGGATGAAAAGCTAGTTCAGGTTCTTTTCTTCTTTCAGCATCCGGTAGATGGTCGCTACGCCAATATCCAGTTTTTCGGCCACTAGTTTAATGTTATTGTCATATTTTTCCAGAAAGCGATTGACAATTTCGATGTTGTATTCGCGCATGCTCCGTTCTTCAGACAGCATGTTGTCCATCATGTTCTGGCTTCCAAAGACCAGACTTTCTTCGGTAATTTCACTAGTGTCGGATAATGTGACTGCCAGTTCGATAATCGATTTGAGTTCACGAATATTCCCGGGAAACGAATAGGAGAGTAATTTTTTGCTGGCTGTAGCACTGAGTGTGCGTTCTGTAAGCTGGTTTTCATTACAAAATGTTTGAATAAAATGTTTGGCCAAAATGATGACATCATTTCCGCGTTCGCGTAGTGGCGGTAGCTCAATGGGAAGTCCAAAGAGCCGGTAGTATAAATCTTGTCTGAAGTTTCCCTCATTCACTTCTTCAATCAGGTTTTTATTCGTGGCAATAATGATCCGGCAGTCGGTTTTTACGGGCTCATTGCTTCCTACCCGTATAATTTCCTTTTCCTGCAAAGCTCGCAGAAGCTTGGCCTGAAGTGAAATGTCCATTTCCGCCATTTCATCCAAAAACAGGGTTCCGCCATTGGCTTCTTCAAATTTTCCAATGCGCCGCGAACTGGCACCGGTGAAGGAGCCTTTTTCGTGGCCAAATAGTTCGCTTTCAATTAAATCCTTTGGAATGGCAGCCACGTTTACCGGGACGAATGGTTTTTTAGCCCGGTTTGAGTTGTAGTGAATGGCTTTGGCAACCAGTTCCTTACCGGTTCCCGTTTCGCCCGTTATGGTCACCGAGATGTTTGTGCGGGTAGCTTTTTCGATGAGTGAGAAAATTCGTTCGGCAGCCGGACTGTTGCCAATGATGGTGTTTTGATAGCTGTACTTTTTCTTAACTTCTTGGCGGAGAGAAACGATTTCCTTTTTCAACCGACTACCCTTCCGGATGTTATTCACCGTGTTGAGCAGGCGCTCTTTAATGTCGGATGACTTGACGATGTAGTCGTATGCACCGTGTTTAAGCAGTTCAACAACCACTTCAATATCGTCCTGTTCCGAGATCAGGATGACCTGGATGTCTTCATTGATCGCTTTGATTTCTTTCAGAACGTCCAGCCCTTTCATGTCGGGAAGGCGGTAGTCCAGCGTCACTACATCAGGTTCCTTATTCAGATTTTTAATGCAATCTTTTCCACTGGCGTATGATTCGATCTCGTAGTCAGGGATTAAGGATAAATTGTGGATGAGCAGTCTGCTGTACCAGTCATCGTCTTCAACGACAAATATTTTAAAGGGTTTATTATTGTCCATACGCTAACTGCAAGTTCAAACGGATTAATCGTTTCTTTTCCAAATACAATAGTATGGAAATAATTTGTGAAAATTGAGGGTTTTGGCGGCAATTTTGCTTGAAAAGTGAGGTTGGAAAAATCCCCCGGGCCGGGAAGGTGCCCAAGGGGATTTAATTAAAACAGAATATATAGAGCTGACGAAATGTTAATTTTCAATAATTTGACGCGTCTTCCCGCACGAATTCTTCGAGCAAGGTGGTACACATGAAATTTGTAAACTGATCTTTTCTTATAAATTGTGTGGCGCCCAGTTCAATTGTTTCCTGAGCCGTTTGGTAATTCTTTTTTTCAGAAATAATAACCACTCGGTTTCGTTTGTCACTTTCTATTTTTCTTAAGATGTCGGCTGCATTTTTGTTGTTGCCCAAAAAATAGTCAATAAAGTAAACCGCCCGGGTATTTCGAAATTGATTATTCTGAAAACTTTGGATGAAACTTTCAGCTGTTTTGAACGAGTATAGCTTGATCTTTGCGTGGTACAGAATCTTCAAGTTTGAAGAAAAATCGTTCAGTACTTCAACCATGAGTCTGTTGAAATAGTCGTCGTCGTCCACTACCACCACCGAATACTTCTCCGTTGAGGGAAAAAATAAATCTAGAAATGTGCGGCGTTCTCTTTGACTAACTTCTTTCATTATGCTGGTTGTTTTTTGCTATTAAGCAATCGTTACCCAGTCATTGCAAGAGAAGTGCCAAAGGTTAATTGAACTGTCTGTGTTTTTAATTTAGTCTGGTTTCTAATATGTTACAAGTTTGCTGTAGTGCGTCAATTTTATCATTCTGAGAATGTGATTCTTAAAATGATGATTTCAATTGTCTAATGTGTGCTTAGTTGAGGCCATTTAGAATGGTTTTCAAGTAATTGTTTGTCTTGCGTACTTCCTGTTCTACTTCCTGAAATAACCGGGCAATTCTTTGTTCATTTTGAGTGGAGTGGGCCTCGTATTCCATTGCCTTTATTTTACTATACAGGGTCAGCGCTTTAATGTGTTTTGCAGGAGCAGCCATCTTATGAGCGTATTCATGCACTAGCTTCCAATTTTTTTCGAGCAGGTTTTTCTGAATTTCCTTCACTCCGTTTTCGCTGGATTGAATGAAAATCTCCACCATTTCATTTACAAATGAGGTGTTGCCATTGGCCATGCGCTCCAGGTCACTCAAGTCAATGGACACTTTAGGTGCATCTTCTTCAGGTTGTTCCGGACGTACTGATTCCATATTGAGTGTTCGTGTCAAAACATTCAGCAGATCTTTCTCTGCAAAAGGCTTCGACAGGAAGTTATGCATACCAGCTTGCTCGCATTTTTCAATATCATCGAGACGGCTACCGGCTGTAAGTGCAATGATTCTGGTTTGTTTGTCCAGCGCAATAATCTGTCGGCTGGCTTCCATCCCATTTAAAACAGGCATTCTGATATCCATAAAAATGATGTCAAAATGGGCTGTCTTGCACAAATCAACAGCTTCCTGTCCGTTGGTGCGTTCGGTTACTCGGATTTTCCATTTCGCCAGAATCCCCTTGAGCAGGTAGCGGTTGAAATTTTCGTCATCGACAATCAGGGCCGAAAGGTTTTCAAAGTTTTCAGGAATAATTGTTTCGGAAGTTTCGGGCTGCTTGATGTTTTCCGGGTTTCCTTTTTGATAGGGAATTTCTATGGAGATCTTGGTTCCGTGGTTAAGTTCACTATCAATGCCAATTGTTCCTCCCTGTATATCCACCAGTTTTTTAACAATTGAAAGTCCCAGGCCAGCTCCGCCTTGTTTTTTGGTCATGTCGGTTTCCAGCTGCACAAAATCATCGAAAATCATTTTGTGGTTTTCTCTTGAAATTCCAATCCCGGTATCGATGATCTGAAAATTGATCCACACTGGATCCGTTTTTGCCTGACGTTTTTGAGAGGCCTGCAGGGTAACACTTCCGCTGTCGGTAAATTTAATGGCGTTGTTGAGCAGATTAATTAGAATTTGCTTTAAGCGGAAAGCATCGCCCAGCAAGACCAATGGCGGCAAGTTTTTGGCGTCGAGTTTCAGCTCGAGTTGTTTGGCTTTTGCACTCCCTTTATTCAGTGTGATAACCTCCTCCAATAGTTGATCAAGAGCGAAATCAACCTTATTGAGTTGGAGTTTTTGGCTTTCAATTTTCGAAAAATCCAGCGTGTCGTTAACCAGGGAAATAAGGTGTCCCGTTGAGCTGTAAATGATTTCCAGGTCTTTCTTTTGTTTGAGGTCATTGGATTTCATCATCAACTGTTCGGTTAAACCATAAATTGCGTTAATTGGCGTGCGCATTTCGTGGCTTACCGTAGCCACAAAGAGCTCTTTGGCCCGAGCCAGTTTTTCGGCATCGGTTTTGGCTTTTCGAAGAATGGTTTGGTAAGCGCGCGACTTATTGAGGTACCGATAAAAAATAATTAGAACCAGCAACAATAAAATCACAGCCCCAACTGTGAAAAGGGCCAAACGTTTGTAAGTGATTGCAGCTAGCCGGTCGGCTTCCTGGGTTTTGACAAGCAGTTGTCTTTGTTCTTTATTCTCAAGCTCGTTGATCTGCGCTTTCAGCAATTCGGTGAGCGCAATATTTTTTTCCAGTAAAGCTTTTTCTCTGACTGAGAGTATTTCAGTTGTCGCTTTGATTTGCTGTTCAAATTCAGCAATTTCTTGCTTGATGGTTTCCTTTTCAATTTTATTGGTGTCAGCCGGTTCAATCGCTTCGGCCATGATGGTGTCTTTTGCTTTCTTTTTACCACCAAAAATCCGCTTCAAAAGACCAACCTTTTCATCAGGTTCTGCTTCTTGGGTTACCACCACCGCTGCGGTGTCTGGTTCAGCTCTGGAGCTGTCGATTCGGCTATACAATTCTGAAAATGATTCGTGGGCCTCTTTTTTGCTCGTGTGAAGGGTCAGAATCTTTTCCCAAACCAATAGTTTTTCGTTGGTTAATGACCGAATCGAATCAATTTGAATTTTTTCTTCCTCGCTCGTTTGCGAATAATCTTCAAGGGCGGTTAACCTGTCCTGAATCGATGCATTAGTCTCCCTGTAGGGATGAAAGTATTTTTCGTCGCGGGTTAAGGTGTATAAACGAACTGTGTTCTCAATTTCGGTTAAGTCAGACTCAATGTCCTTAATAAGTAGAAGTTTGAAATCGGGGCGCGCTTCCTTGTGAATTGAATCAACAATTTGCGATAAGCTTTGGTAAACCAGGAAGCCAGAGAAAATGACGGCCAAAACAATCAGTACTGTCAACAGGGTCACCTGAAATTCAATTTTTACTCGTTTCATTTATTTGCTCGTTTTGAGTCTTTTTATTCGTTCTTAAAGAATCGCTTCATCGATTCTTAGGCATTACCAAAAAATACCCGAATGGTCAGTCCCACATCATCCATTCGAAAACGGGTTTTGTTAATCACGTTGAACATGGGTTTCCAGTCAAACGAAAAACTGATTGGAGCATCAACCAAGCAATATTCCATGCCGGCAATTCCGTCAATTCCAATGGACGTGTAGCTTCCGTCTTCGGCAAACCAGGGATGAAGGTTGCTTTCCAATTTCCAGTATCCAACATGGATCCCCCCTCCATAATACCAGTTGAGCCTGCTTTCTTTCATGATATTGTCATGCACTTCGTACAAGCCATGAAAAATTGACCCATTCCAACGGGAGGACATGCTAATTTCCACAGCTTCCGTTTGGGAAATAAAATGTTTAACAGATAGTCCGGCCATTGGGCCCGCCCTAAATCCGATACCGGTCCGGTAGTCGCGCTGTGCATTGGCTTTCGATACGCCAACAAAGCAAACAAAAACTATGAATACAACTATTTGGACTGTTTTCATCATCGAAAACCTGTTTCTGAATTTTTGCATGATTAGGCAATTGTTGTGCCGCGGATGAGCTAAAGTTTATAAAATGCTATAAGTGAGAATAAATATGTTCGTATGTAAAATGACATGATCATCGATTTTTCTCATTTTGAGAAACCAAGTTTCATTTCTACCATTCAAAACGTGCACGGAACGAATTTGTTTTGTGGCGTGTGTTCAGTCTTGTTGATCCAGTAGTTTTTCATAAATCGTAAAGTTCTCGTCATCGTAAACGCAAAAAGTGATTTCTTCAAGCCAATTATCATTTTTTAAGAAATTACGAACGGTGTTGATAGCTATTTCAGCGGCCAGTTGCTTTGGGAACGCATAAATTCCCGTGCTGATATTGGGAAAAGCCACGGTCTTTAGCCGATGTTCTTTGGCCAGGTCCAGGCTTCTTTGGTAAGCCGAAGCCAGCTGTTCGTGTTCACCTATTTTGCCACCATGCCAAACAGGTCCAACAGTGTGAATAACGAAGCGGGAAGGCAGGCGGTAAGCCAATGTGATTTTGGCCTGCCCGGTTTCGCAGCCGTTCAGCTTCTTGCATTCTTCCAATAACTTGGGGCCGGCTACCCGGTGAATAGCTCCATCTACACCACCGCCGCCGAGGAGACTTTTGTTAGCTGCATTTACAATGGCATCAACGTGCATCTCGGTAATGTCCCCTTGATAAAGTTGAATCCGATTCATAGTCAATAATATTTGGGAATAACTCAGGAAAGTTTTCTCTTCTGAAGAATCAACTTCCCAGGCTAATCAACAAAATTCCGGCTAGAATTCCAAGCAAGTAGAGGCCCTTTTGACGAATATTGTGTTCGCGAAACAGAAAAGCTCCGGTAATAAAGGCGATTAAGACTCCGCCACGGCGCAAGGCCGAGATAATGGAAATCATGGAATCTTCATAGCTCAGGGCATAGAAATAGGCGAAGTCGGCCAACAAAAGGAAAACCCCAATGGATGGAATGCTCCATCGCCACTCGAAGGGAATACGCTTATTTTTTGGCCGTGACCATCGAACAGCGGCTAAAACCGGTAGCATCACCACTACCTGGTAAAATGTAAACCAGGCTTGCACTGCCAGCCGATCAATTTTTCGAATAATAAATTTGTCGTATAAGCCGCTTGAAGCACCAAGAAGCGTCGCACCAACGATAAAGAGAATCCAGATATTCTTACGGAAATGGATGCCTTCTAGCCTCCCGGCAGTTGAAAGTAAATAGAAGAAACCTAAGGTAGTAATGACACCACCCCATTGAAGCCAATTAAGACGTTCATTAAAAATAAGGATGGCCCCGATTAATGTCCAAATGGGCCCGGTCGCCCTGATGGGTGTTACAATGGTAATCGGTAAGCGTTTTAAGGCACTGAAAGCCAGAATCCAACTCGAAACCACCAGCATGGTTTTTAGAAAAATAAGGCCATGTTCCCGGAGGGTGATGGGCGGCACATACAAGTGGATGGATTGAAAAAAAGTGGGGAACAGCCACGAACCCAGAGTTGGTGGAATGAACAAAATTGCACCGGTGATGGCAGAAATCAAAAGGACTGGAAAAACGGCATTCCCGTTTACTGACAGTTTTTTGAAAACATCGTAAATTCCAAGTAACAGAGCCGACAGCAAAGCCAAAAGTACCCACATACTCATTGATAGTTTTGAGCTGCAAAGCTAGGAGCTTAATCCTGATTCAGCCTTTCTCTGTTTGTTTAGCCTTCAAGGTTTAAACATTCCTTAATTCGGGTAGCCTACCTGCATCTTTTCGAGCTGGCGCCACCACCTCCCCAAAACATCATGGTGCCGATCAGAAATCCAAGATTGTATCCAAATCCAGTATTGGGGAAAGCATAGATTTCGTAGTCGGTAAACAGACTGGCGATAAAGCTGAACAGGATAATAAACCCGTGAAGCAATCCATGCAAAAACCCTGGAGGATTAGTAACATTTCCAACTGATTGCATGGCACAGGCCGTAAAAAAGATTCCGGCTGCTGTGACAAAGATGAGGAGATACAAGATTTTTTTCATAGGAATTTAGTTTGAAGGGGTAATTAATCTTTTGCTGACGGTGAAGGCTTTTGCCGGGTTTTTCACAAGAAGCAGGTCCACTTCAGCCGCTGTAAATCCGTTTGCTTTCAGGTTTGGAATCAGTGTCTCGAAGATGGGAGTGTAGGGTTGAATGGCCTTAGCAGGTTGACTGGGTTCGTACCAGCCAGCGTCGTGTGAAATCAGAATTTTGTCCAGGACTCCTTGTTCTTTCAGATAAACCAAAATCTCACCTTTTAGATAATCTTTATCCCATCCGTATTTGTCGAGCGAAATCCAGGCTCCCATGTGGGCGACCTTAACCAGGTTTTCCCAGTCTTTCTCATTGCTGGCATGGGTCCAGATAAAGGCTTCGGGTGAAACACCTTCTTCTTTTAAGATGTCCAGTTGCTGAAAAGCGGGGAGGGCAGGACCTGTATGCGACATGATGGTTAGCCCAGTGGCTTTGTGTGCGATGGCTGCCGCACGAGCTAACTTTGCGTGAAAATCAGACAGGGGTTTCCGATCGACTGCTGTTTTGATAAAACCGGGTCGAATGCCTGTTCCTTCAATGCCTTGTTTAAACTCAGCCGTGTAAAATTCAGCAATGGCTTCGGCGGTCATGTCCAGCACGTGCTTCGGGATAAATTTGTTATTTTGAGCTCCATAAAAACCAGTGTTGGTCAGAATGTTTAAGCCCGTAGCGTCGGCTATTTTTTTTAGCAGAACAACATCGCGGCCGACAAAATTCGGTGTGCATTCCACAAACGATTCGACCCCGTATTCTTTTAGTTTTTTCAGTTCGGGCAGTATCCGGTCAAAGGCTTCCTGCTGATTATAGTTTTCGGGATGGTAATTTTCGGCACCGGAAAAGTCAACCAAAATGTGTTCATGTTCGAGCGTTGTTCCTAATTTTTCGGGACTAATAGGACCATTAACAGTGATGATTTTTCCTTCAGGAGAGTTGGAACAAGCCAGAAGCAGCACCAAAAATGGAAGGACGATAAGTTTCTGCATAGATTTCATTTTCAACCAAAGATATATGATTTACATGGGTTTAATGATGTGGCGAACTTACTTTTTTTTGGTTTTGACTTTTTTCCAATGACTAAGGTAATTGATGAGTAAGCCAAGTAACGTGAGTCCTCCGGCAACAATGTAGGCTTTGAGAGCAACAGAAATTCCAATCCCGGTTGAATAAAGCAGACTTGATGCAGTTGTCAGGTTCTGAACCGTATTTTCATCTTTCGATTTGAGGATGGTGCCCGCGCCAATAAAGCTGATACCAACGATGATTGCTTGCAGGACACGAATGGGGTCTACACTGAGCAAATCACTCGTGATATTTGCTTGGATAAAATTGCTTAAGGAGGGGCTAATGGCTACAAAAAAGCAGGAAATGCTTCCAACAATCATATTGGTGCGCAAACCTGCCGGTTTTTTTAGTTGTTCCCTTTCAATACCGATGACTCCTGATAGTACAGTTGCAATCAGAATGTTAAGCAAAATTAGCAATTGACTTTGGTAGGTTTCCATTTTTGATTAAAGTACTAACTGGTCGATGAAATCACGACATAAAGGCGATCAGAGGTTGTTGTTCAGCACCCTAGTTATGTCGAAGTGCATGGATCAAATCTTGTTTTGACATCTTACTTCGCCCCTCAATTCCTACTTCTTGGGCCTTGCGGTAGAGTTCTTGCCTGGTCCATGCTTCGTATTTTTTACTACTTCCTCCTTTTTTTCCTGAGTCGGGCGTATTGGCAATTCGGGCCGCTTTTTCTTTGCTGTAGCCTTTGTCGCGCAGTGCTTCGTATTGATCCTCGTTTTCTATGCGTGATGAAAATGCTTTTCCGGGCATGGCGTCGTGTTTTTCGTTGGTTTAAAGATAACAGGTTGAAGCAGTTGAAATTGCTTCAACCTGTTATTTTACTTATGCTTTATGTTGGCTATGGTTTCAATCAGCTTGCTATTGAATGCTTCGATATCATCGGGTTTACGCGAAGTAATCAAGTTGTCGTCAATCACCACTTCCTGATCGACCCAATTGGCGCCCGCATTTTGCAGATCTTTTTTGATTGAGGAAAATGATGTCATGATCTTTCCTTTGACAACGTCGGCATCGATTAAGAGTTGCGGACCGTGACAAATGGCTGCCACGGGTTTGCCGCTGACTGCGAAATCATGCACAAATTGAATGGCTTTTGGATCACGCCGGAGTTTATCCGGATTAATCACTCCGCCGGGAAGCATCAATGCATCGTAATCAGCCACTTCAGCTTCCGCCAAAGCTTTGTCAACATTTGCCTTTCGGCTCCATTCACCGTGTTTCCAGGCGGTAATTTTTCCTGTATCCGGAGAAATGATGTGGACTTCGGCCCCACTTTTCTCTAAGGCTTGTTTTGGCTCAAATAATTCCGATTCCTCAAAACCATTGGTGGCCAGTATGGCCACTTTCTTTCCTGTTAGTTCTGTCATGGGTTTTTGTTTCTATAGTTGGTCAATGAAGTTTTTGACTTCTTCTTTTGTTTTTCCGGTTTTCTTCTGAATACGCCCGACGAGTTCATCTTCGAGACCTTCTTCGTAAGTTAAGTCATCCTCAGTAAGTTCACCGTACTGTCGCTTGAGTCTTCCTTTGATCGTATTCCAGTTTCCTTTGATTTTGTCTGTTGTTGCACTCATGATTCTCAAATTTTATGGTTGTACAAATCGGTTCTAAGATTCTTTTATTGCTTCTATTTTTAAACCTTCCAGCTGAAGGATTGCCGCTTTGATAAGGCTTTGTTGTTTTTCCAATGTTTCTTCGAGATAAATCGGCAATTTTTCACCTTTCATAACTTCGTGATAGGTGTCAACGGCATATTTTTCACCTTTCATGCTTTCTTCAATTACTTTTTCATTGGTGTCGGTGCTGATAGTTGCCTTTGCGGTTAACCAAGTTCGGTGGAAAAAGCCTTTGGCTGTTCCCATGTCGTCAAGTTCAATTCCTAGCCGGTAGGCCTCATTCTTCAACTCTTCGACAAATCCCTTTCGTTGCTGGACTATTCTCAGGAATTGCGTTTTTAGATCGTCGTCGTTAATCGTTTCGGCCGCCGTTTCGTAACCAGTAATACCGTCTTCGCAGATTTCTACGATTGTTTCAAGGCTTTTTTTTAATATTTTTTGTTTCATCGTTTTATCTTTTAGCATTGTTTCTAAGAATGAGTTTGTTTGACTGATTAAACTTAGTCAAACTGCCTTTGAGCTATTTTATTCATAAACTTTGATGTGACCTCTGAACCGTCTACACCGTACGAGTCAACAACGGTTCCTTTTTCTTCGGAATTTGTTTTAACAGCATATACAATACTCATGTCGGACGGGTTTGTAGCTCCTTCAAATCGATGGAATTCATGTAGCTCGACTTCAGAAGGAAGGAAATGCACGGTTTTGCTTTCTTCCAATTGCCCGTATCGGTTAACTCTATAATTATGTGTATAGCCACGTTTTGCCAATTCTGCGAGGGCTTCGACAAGCGTGCTGTATTGATTATTCTTATTCATAATAGCAACGATTAAATGGTTTATTTCTCTGTTGAGGCATACGGCACGCCCCACTGATTACCGAAGAGAAAGTCGTCGACGTCTTTTCGGTCTGATTTCTTGTGTTCTTGTTTCTGAAGATCTTCCGGTAACTGCTCGGGGGCTGCTATGTTGCCCATGACAAACATAGTCAGTGGTTCAAACTCTTCCGGGACCCTAAGTTTTTCAGTGACTTTTTCAGGCGAAAAGCCGGCCATTTGGTGTACAAACAAATCTAAACTGGTGGCCCGCAAAGTTGATACGGCCATAAAAGCTCCGGAGTCATAGAACCGATGCCTATTTGGTTTATCTTTTTTGGTAAAATGTCTTTTCCCCAATACCACACCCAGACAGGGTGCAGTTTTTACCCATTTCTGATTGAACTCTCCCAGGCAATCGAACAGCTTTTCGTAGTGGGTATCATCTTTCGATGCGAAAATGACTCGCCAAGGCTGTTCGTTAAAACTAGACATGATGGTTCGGCCGGCATCAAATACTTTTACAATGGTTTCCGTTGGTATTTTTTCATCCGAAAAACTACGCGGACTCCACCTGCTTTCAAGTAGTTCAAGCAGGTTTTTTTCTTTCAGACTAAGCGGATTCGTTGTTGTATTTTCTGTTTCTCTCTTCATGCGATTTCTCCTTGTTGTTTGAATACGTTCAATCAGGTGAAAAAACCTTGCCAAATTCATTGGTTCAAATTTCAAAGACTTAAGATGCAGCTGCTATCTGCTTGTTTACTATCTTAGGTGTTTGGAGGGAAGGGTTTGCTGATTGTTCTTGAACAAACACTCAAGTGTGGAAATGTGGAACTAATTCCACGTTCTAGTTTTTTGAAGTGGAGCGGGCAAAAAAAAGCCGGCTCCAAAAAGGAACCAGCTTAAAAGAAATACGGTTTAGTGGTTGTTTTAGTAGCCCGGGTTTTGTGGCAACAAGTTTGGATTTCTGTCTAGTTCGTCCTGCGGGATAGCCAGTAGATAGTGTTTCGTTGGATCGAAGTTTTCGTGCGGTTCCAGCGAGTTGGGGCCTTTGAAAACCTCGTTGCCCAGCCCGCGGCGTTGAATGTCGTACCAACGCTTGAACTCAAAAGCAAGTTCCAGTCGGCGTTCGTCCAGCACAAGCTCCCGGAAGTCGTCTTTTGAAATATCTGATTGAACCTCGGCCGGGAAGTCGGTCATGGTACCATTCCAGTTTCTGGCCCGCTCCCGAACCCGGTTAACATAGCCGATGGCTTCCTCTGTTGGCCCGCTTACTTCGTTCAGTGCTTCCGCAGCTGTCAGTAAGACTTCGGCATAGCGATAAACAGCATAGTTGTGGTCAGAGTACCGTGCTTCACCGTTTGCATTTCCAGGATAGCGGAAATATTTGGCGATATGGGGCCTTTTTACTGTACCATATTGCGTATATGGCGCTGGTTGACCGCCAATCATTGTCGTATCCTCGAGGCTTACCTTTTTTCTGTAATCGCGCTGGTCCCAAGTGTCGTAAACAGGCATTGCCGGAACGGCAACACTCCATCCCTGGATATCGGCTCCCCGAATCCCTGTTAAGGCACCCGTGATGTCATCATTGGTTGATCCGGGACCTGTCTGAGAACCTAAGAAGTCCAGCGAAAAGATGTGTTCTTTGGTTGCATCCTGTTTGGTGGCATCAAAAAGGTTTTGAAAATTAGGTTCCAGTGCGTAGTCCAAACTGCTCTCATTGTCGATCACCCATTTTGCATGCTCGTAAGCTTTTGGATAGTCTCCCAAAGTAAGGTAAACGTCGGCCAGCATGGTGTGGGCTGACCCTATCGAGGGCCTTGAGCGAGAATTGTCGGCAGGAACCATGGCTAGATTTTCTGTTGCAAATTTCAGATCAGCAATGATGTTTTCATACACTTGTTCTTTCGGTGTTTTTGAAATATCTCTGACCGATGCCGGATCGCTAATCGCTTCGCCGATATAGGGTACATCGCCAAACATGCGAACCAGATTGAAATAGACAAATGCACGAACAAACCGGGCTTCTGCTGTTAACTGGGCCAAAACCGTTTGATCTGCGTCGGGCAGCGACTCGGCTCCAAGGATGGCGTAATTGGCCGCACTGATGATTTGATAAGATCGAGGCCAGATGGATGTGATCATTCCGTTGTTTGAATCCGAATTAAAATCATTGACTTGTTGTCGTCTTGCAGGTGTTCCCCGCTCACCAATATCTGCCATGTCGCCTTGCAGCAAGATGGTCAGTGTATATTTCCTTCCCCAATACTGTTCGGCTGCAATGTAGCCGTATGTTCCTAAAACGGCAGCTTCAACAGTGGCTTCATCTTTGAAAAAGCCTTGCGGAACAATGTCCGTCATCGGGGTCTCCTCTAAATTGTTGCAGCTAAGCACAAAAATGGCGAGGAGAAAGAGTGTAATTAATTTATATTTTTTCATTTCATTCAATTTTTTAGTTTCATGGTATTCGATGGAATTGACCAGTTTTTAAAAAGTGACTTGTAATCCGACAGTGTATGACTTGGCATTTGGATAACTTCCGTAGTCCAATCCCAGGTTTCGGTTTGAATTGGTGTCGCCGCCTGAGTTGTAGTTCACTTCCGGATCGTAGCCCCGGTAGCCGGTTAAGGTCAGGAGGTTTTGACCACTTACATAGATTCGTGCGCTGGCCAATCCAAGGCGACGCAAGTGGAATTTCGGAACCTGGTAGCCGAGCGAAATGTTTTTCATCCGGACATAGCTTCCATCTTCAACCCAACGGGTTGACGAGATCCTGGCGCGCCCCGAATTCGCTCTTGGCACATCTGTATTGGTATTGGTTGGCGTCCAGCGATCCAATGCCCTGGTGGTTGAATTGGCTACGCCTCCCATTAGTTCCAGTTCCATTAGCGTGAAACTATACACATCATTCCCTTGAGATCCTTGGATAAAAAAGTTTAAGTCAAAATTTTTGTATTTCAGGGCGTTGTTCATTCCCCAAATAAAGTCGGGATGAGGATTTCCGATTATGGAGCGATCTTCATTGCCCAGCGTGCCATTTTCACTTAGGTCTTTGTACTTTTCACCACCGGCGGCTTGCTCAAAACCAGCTCCGGGCAAGAAAGTGTCTCCTTCTTGGTAAACTCCCTCATAAGTATAGCCATAGAATACGCCAACGGGTTCTCCTTCACGTAAAACATGAGTGTCTCCAAAGCCTACCATATGGCCAGGATTGGCTGCGTAGAGAATATCATTGCCGTCGGGAAGTTCTAATACATTATTTCGGTTGAAAGAAATATTGAAATCGGTTTTCCAGTTCAGTTCTTTTTCAATATTGACTGTAGATAAGGTAAATTCAAATCCTTTGTTTTCAACGCTGCCAATATTATCGATCATGCTTGGGAAACCTGAGTATTCCGGAAGAGGAAGACTGAAAAGCAGGTCGGTGGTTTTCATCCGGTAATAATCGGCCACCAGGTAAATGCGTTGATCGAAAAGTCCGAGATCAAACCCGATATCTAACTGTCCGGTACTTTCCCATGTCAGGTTATCGTTGGCAACCGAGGTTGGACGAACTGCATTGACCGGCCTTCCATTGATGATGGTATAAACGGTTCCAAACCGCGCCAGCGACTGGTAGGGGCCAATGGCTTGGTTACCCGTAATGCCGTAGCTTCCGCGAAGTTTTAATTGGCTGAGATTTCTTAAACCATCCATAAAGCTTTCTTCAGCTATGTTCCACGCCAATGCTCCGGAAGGGAAAAAAGCCCATTTTTCATTTTCAGCGAAACGAGACGAACCATCATAACGGGCGTTCAAAGTCAGCAAGTATTTGTCTTTCAGTTTGTAGTTCAACCTTCCGTAGTAAGAAGACAATTCTGACTTGTTCCAACTCGATGAGTTGCTCGGGATTGAGCCACCTCCAAGATTCCACCATTGGAAGTCGTCGGTGACAAATTCAGTACTTCCTGTTCCCCAAAATTCTCCGGTATAATATTGGTAAGAATAACCGGCCATTAAGGTCAGGTCGTGAATGTTGTCGAACAGTTCATTATAGGTGAAATAATTCTCACTGATCAGGTCAGTGTTTTTATTGGCGTTAATACGCGCTGAACCGCCAACATTTCGTCCGGCATTCAGTTTGGTCGAAATGTACAAGCCATCGCGGTTATTGTATGTTTTAGCTCCTAATGTTGTTCTGAATTTGAGGTTGTCAACAATGCTCAGTTCTCCATAGAAATTGGCCTGCAGAATGTCGGCAACAGCATTGTTTTTGCGTTCGGTTGCAATAGCATAAGGGTTATCGCGCGGATCACCAACCGGAGAAAGTGTATAAACCCCCACGTCGTTTCGGATCGGAATGCTCGGGGCCATGGTAAATGCAGAGGCAATCACACCGGTGTTGTTGGTCCCACCACTGCCTTCCTGAGTGTGCGAGCCGTCGCGGTCGGTCCGCTGAGCAAAAAGGTTAGCTCCCAGTTTAATCCGGTCAGTGAGGTTGAAATCGATGTTGCTGGTTACCGAGTAGCGCTTGTACTTCGAGCCAATTATGATCCCTTTATGGTCGTATACAACTCCGGATACGTAATAGCGGACATCTTCATTACCTCCTGAAAAAGAGAGCTGATAGTTTTGTACAGCGCCATTTTGGAAGATCACATCCTGCCAGTCGGTATTTGCGGCTGGCGTGGAAGGAAGTGTACCTGGGTTGGCATCGTTCACGTAATCCACAAAATCCTGTGCTCCAAGTAAGTCAAGGCGGTTGATTTCTTTTTGCATCGAATAAGAGGTGTTGAATTCAATTTTCGTTTTACCACTTTGCCCTTTTTTAGTGGTCACCATTACCACGCCATTAGCACCTCTGGAACCATAAATGGCCGTGGCCGACGCATCTTTCAATACTTCGATGGATTCGATGTCCTCGGCAGGTGGTAAGCTTCCGCCCGGGAAACCATCAACAACATAAAGCGGGTCGGAAGATGAGTTAATGGACGTGCCTCCACGGATCCGTACTTTAAAGGAAGATCCGGGTTCACCGTTGTTTGCAGAAATTTGTACGCCTGCTGCCCGACCCTGAAGAGCTTGCGCCATATCAACCGATGGGTATGCTGCAATATCTTCAGCTTTCACAGTAGATACCGATCCGGTTAAATCACTTTTCTTTACCGATCCGTAACCAACGACAACTACTTCATCCAACCCGACCACATCTTCAGCGAGTTGGACACTGATCGTGTTGGATCCGCTCAGTTGTACTTCCTGTGTTTTATAACCAATGAATGAGAATACCAGCACGGCATCGGATGAACCGACTCGTAAGTTGTACTGTCCATCCAGATCGGTTACAGTACCGTTTGTGGTTCCCTTTTCAACCACACTAACCCCCGGAAGCAACTCGCCAGATTTAGAACTAACCACTCCGGTAATGGTTCCGGCTTGCTGAACCGGTGAGTCTGATGGCGTAATGACGATGAGCCGGTTGGCCATAATGGAATATGAATTTCCCGTGCCCGCCAGTATTTCGTCCAGAATCTCTTCTACGGTTTTGTTTTTATACTTGATGCTGTGGTACTTGTCGGCATCCAGTAAATCATCGTTGTAAAGAAACTTGAACTCAGTCTGACTTTCAATGGCTTCCAAAATCTGAACGGTGGTCACATTTTGCAAGTCAACCGACAGTTTCGTTGATTGCGAATAAACTGTCCCGAAAGACTGAACAGTTATGAATAGGAATAGTAAGATAAATTTCATAGCAATCAAAATTTTAAACAGACCCCGATTTTTCAGGATGGTCCATCTTTTACATTTTTTTTTCATAATTTTAGAACGTTATTAGTTTACACTTTTAATAATGACCGCGTTGAAGGCGGTTGAACTGAAATCGGGAAATGTTGGCGCATTTTCCGATTTTTTCTTTCAAAAAGGTTTTGTCATAGGCAAATCAATGTTTGTTACAAATTCTTTTTGGTTAGTATTTCTATTTGATTTTTATCAATTGTATAATCAAAAGGCAGGGAGAGGCTCAACGCCTCAATCGCTTGTTCGATGGTTTCATTTTCAAAAGTTCCGGTGTACCGCGATTTTTTTAATGATTCGTCTTTGATTTCAATTTTTACATCATACCAGCGCTCCATTTGCCTGACCAAGCTCATCAGCGGCTCACTTTTGAAAACAAGCACATGATCTTTCCACGAAGTATAGTCTTCCACTTTTACTTTTTCAAAAATGGTTAGTGAGGCTTTTGATTCCGTTGGAGTAGCAGTTGGTTCTTGCGCCTTCGCGGAGTCTTCGTGCAGGTTTCTTTCCGCTATTCGTGTGACTTGAAACCCAGTTGTGCCTTTGACAAAGGTTGCCTGTTGATTAGGTTTCAGAAGAATTGGTTCTCGGATGGTTTTGTTGTCCAGCTGGCCGTCAATTCGGATGGATCCGTTGACTAATGTTGCCTCAATCTGCTCATCATCATCGTATGATTTTACATTGAAGCTTGTTCCCAAAACCTGAATATTGATGGTCGAGGTTTTGACATTGAATTTACGATTTTTCAAGTGGGCAACTTCAAAGAAAGCTTCCCCTTCCAGAAAAACATCCACATCTTTTTGGTCCAACTTGGCGGGATATTTAAATGTTGTTCCCGAATTGAGCCAGATTTTGGTACCATCGGTTAAGGTAATGTTGGTTCGGGCGCCGTAGGGAACTTCCAGCGTATTGTATTCGTCTTTCTGAAACTGGTTCAACAAAAACCAGCTTGCGCCAAAAGCAATAACCAAAATAGCCGCAATCTTGTATACCTCCCGCAAATTTCGGCTCCAAAGAAAACCTTTCGATCCGTTGGTTTGCTTTTCCAGTTTTTCAATCTCTGTCCAAAGTTTTGCCCACTCTTCCTGCTGCCTGTCTTCATTTCTCGGCCGAACAATCTTCGATGAGTCCCAAATATCTTTCAGCTCATAAAATAGTCTTTTATGCTGGGGCGATTCATACACCCAGGCAAATAATTCGTTCTGCTCCTTTGGAGAGAGTTCTTCCCGGAGCTGGCCGATCAACAGTCGTTTGTATTTGTCTTCTACTTCCATGTCCTATCATGCTATCCACAAACTAAGACAGGCGAACGCGAGTGACTACGTCAAATACTTTCAAAAAAGATGAATTTTATTTTTCTGACTTATTCTGATCGGCTTTTTTCGTGTACCGATGAACAAAGAACAGAAACAGGTAATCCTGAAGCGCGAGTTTGATTTGTTTTAGAGCACGATAGATGCGGGTTTCAACCGTTCTGACAGGAAGATCCAGTTGCTCGGCAATTTCCTTGGCCGACAAGTCTTCGAAGCGACTTAAGCGAAAGGGCTGCTGGTATTTTTCCGGTAAGGCGGCCACTGCCTTGCGTAGTTTTTCTTCCATTTCTTTTTCCAGAAGGCTTGAATACGCCGTTTGGTAATCGTTGATCTCTTCCGTTTTTTGTTTGAGACTTTCCTCAGTGTATTTTTTTCGAACCGTTTTTTTTGACAAGTGATTCAGGCAATTGTTTCTCACGCTGGTGAATAAGTAACTCTTCGCTGATTTCGGGTTTGATAGGCTGGCAAAATTTCGCCAGAGGTTTAGAAAAGCGTCCTGAACCAGGTCGTACGCCACTTCATCATCATGGACGAATTTCTGGGCATAGACGACCAGCACAAAATGGTAGTCTTTAAAATATTGCTCGAATAGTATTTTTTCGGCTAGCAGTTCCACTTAGAAAATGATTCGGTTAAGACAGGCAAAATATAAGGATAAAATAACAAATCCCTGGGCTGGGCGAAATAAAAAGTATCGGGTTATTACAATCGCCCTTCATTTGTTTTTTCCACTGTTGGCTTGCTTTTTTTGCGTCCGACGACCAAAACGGCTCCGGCTAAAATGATGATTGCCCCCAGAAAGGAGAGCAGGGAAAAACGTTCCGCTTCAATCCAGCTGACATTCATTTTGGTGACGATGCCCATCACCGCGAAGGTTATCATGGGGTTGAGAATAACGATAATACTGACTTTATTGGCCTGCGTGTAACGTAAAGCTTGGGCCAGGCAGCTATAGGCTACCAGCGTGTTCACGCCAAGGAATATAAGAATGGCCCACCAAATCCAGCTGAGTTCGAGCAGTGGGGCAAAATCAACAAAAGGTAGGTAAATGATGGCCGGAAACCCAAACAGGAATAGGTTTAAAGTTCCTGTGGCATGCGAAAGCACCAGGCGTTTTTGCATAACAGCATAGGTGGCCCAAGCCAGTGCGCCGCTAAAAGTGAGCAATACACCCATGTTGTATTGGCTTTCCTGGCCAATCATCAGTTTTATCTGCTGGCTGTAGAAGAACACAAATCCGACGGCGGCGATGAAAAATCCCAGTAACTGCATTTTTCTGATTTTCTCTTTGAAGAAGATGACGCTGGCTAGAACCAGGAGAATCGGGCCGGTTTGAATGACCAACTGGGCATTGCTTGGGCTGGTATAGTGAATGCCAAGCATAAAACCAAGGTAGTTCCACGATAAGCCAATGGCTGCCAAAACCAGCAAGCGTGGTGGGCGAATCAGAATGCGCAAACTTTTGGGGTGCTTGATCAGTTGCCAGCTGGCCAACAAGGCAAATGCCACGATAAAACGAAACCACACGATGGTTTGCGGAGCGACCTCCTGAACCGCTATTTTCAGGAAAATAGCTAGAAAGCCCCAAAAGAAAGCCGTAACAACGGCATATGCAATGCCTTTTTGGTTGTTGGTCATAGCTTGATGCTAGATTTTTGATGCTGGATTGCTGGGACTGCGACTGACCACTTTTTATGTCTCACGCGAATTTCCATTCACTTGCCCAAAGCGCAAGCTCCGGCTCTCCTCGCACTACCTCAGTTTCGCTTCCAGCTCCCGGTCAAACTGGAAGATCAGCTTTTGCATGATCTTATCGATTTGCTTGTCGTTCAGGGTTTTTTCGTCGTCACGCAGGCTAAAGCTTACTGCATACGATTTTTTGTCTTCGGGGATCCCCTGGCCTTCGTACACGTCGAATAAGTCGACCGATCGCAGTAGTTTCTTTTCAACTTTGAAAGCCAAATCGCGAATCTGCGCAAACTGCACATCTTTGTTCAGCAACAGTGCCAAATCGCGACGCACCGCCGGATATTTGGGCAGTTCACGAAACAAGGTCTTGTTGTTTCGCTGCTCCAAAATGATTTGATCCATCAATAAATCGGCGTAATAAACCGGATTGTCAATTTCAAACTGCTTCTTCAGTTTGGGGTGAACGATTCCGAATTCAGCTAATTTTTTACCGCTGCGGGTCGAATAAATCAGCCCTTCAGAAAGTAATTCGTTACTAACACTGTCGGTGGTCAAATTTTCTGCTTTCAGTCCCATTTTAGCAAGCAGATTTTCCACATGGCTTTTTAGTTGAAAGAAGCTGCTTGCCCCTTGAGGTGCCAGCCAGCTTTCTTTTTCCTTTTCACCCGTGATGAACAGAGCCAGATGTTCTTCCTCGCGGAAGTTTTTCATCACATCGGCCTTTAAATCGGTGCCGTTGTGAAAATAACAGTTGCCAAATTCATACAGTCGCAGGTCGGCATTTTGTCGGTTGGCGTTGTAGGCAATGGCTTCCAATCCTCCAAACAGCAAAGTCTGACGCATCACACCCAAATCATTACTCAGGGGGTTGAACAGTTTCACGGTGTGATCGTCGTTTAAGGTTTGGCCGTTTTCGTAATACGATGCCTTGGTGAGCGAGTTGGACCAAATTTCGTTGAATCCTTGGGCCGTAAGCATGTCGGCCATTAGGTTGCGGATTTTTACCGGGTCGTGCAAGGCAGAGTACTGCAACGACGCATTGACCTTGGTTGGAATCTCCACGTTGTTATATCCGTAGATTCGCAAGATTTCTTCAATCACGTCGGCTTCGCGCCTGACATCCACGCGGAAAGGCGGAACCGCAAGTGACAAACCTGTTTCGGTTTCCTGCTCAATTTTTATTTCCAGCCCTTCCAAAATCAGCTTAATTCGTTCGGCCCCCAAATCTTTTCCAATCAGTCGTTTGATGTTGGCATAGCTGACGTCCACTTTGAAATGTTCGATGGGTTCAGGATAAATATCCACAATCTCTGAGGAGATATTTGCTCCGGCAACTTCTTTAATCAACAATGCTGCCCGTTTAAGGGCATAAATCACCCCGTTGGGATCCGTACCCCGCTCAAACCGGAACGAAGCGTCGGTATTCAGGCCATGACGCCGCGCCGTTTTCCGGATGTAAACCGGATCGAAGCAGGCCGATTCAAGAAAAATGCTGGTGGTTGTATCTTTTACGCCCGATTGAATGCCGCCGAAAACACCACCGATACACATGCCAGCTTCGGTGTTACAAATCATCAGGTCATCTTCGTGTAGTTCACGCTCCACTTCGTCGAGGGTGGTGAATTTGGTTCCGGCAGGCAGGGTTTGCACCACTACTTTGTTGCCGGTAATTTCGTCGGCATCGAAGGCGTGCAGCGGCTGGCCGGTTTCAAACAACACGTAATTGGTAATATCCACCACATTGTTGATAGGGTGAAGTCCAATGGTTTTCAGCCGGTTTTGCAGCCACTCGGGCGACTCCTTAATTTCAATTCCGGTTAACGTTACACCGGCATATCGCGGGCAAGCTTCCGGATTTTTTACTTCAACCGGCATTTCCAGGCTGTGGTCATCGGCTTTAAAAGCATCAACTGATGGCTTCGTGTAGCTAATTTCCTGTTCTTGCTTGAGGTAAGCCGCCAAGTCGCGGGCTACACCAATGTGCGATGCGCCGTCAATCCGGTTGGGAGTTAAGTCCACCTCAATGGAATAATCCGATTCAACGTTGAAATATTGATTGGCCGGTGTTCCCACAAGCGCATCGGCTGGCAACACCATGATGCCGTCGTGGCTGGTTCCCAGGCCAATTTCATCTTCGGCGCAAATCATACCCTGCGATTCTTCGCCGCGGATTTTTGCGCGTTTAATGACAAATTCACCTTCGCCGCTGTAAAGCGTTGTTCCTACCGTGGCAACCACCACTTTTTGTCCGGCCGCTACATTAGGCGCACCACAAACAATGGGTAAAAGCTCGCCGGAGCCCACATTAACTGTTGTTTTGCTGAGGTGATCCGAATTGGGATGTTTTTCGCAGGTCACCACTTCGCCAATCACTAAGCCGCGAAGTCCGCCTTTGACGCTTTCAACTTCTTCAATGCCACCAATTTCAAGGCCGGTTTGAGTGAGTATGCCCTCCAACTGCTGTGGGGTCAAATCAGTGTTTATATAATCCTTTAACCACTTGTAGGAAATCTTCATAATTGTATTGCTTTAAGCTGAATTTGAGAATGTCAGTCTTTTAGAGACCTGCAAAAGTAAACATTTTTTTGGGCTGAGGCAAAGCTGCAAATCGGGAAAAATTGGGGGAATAGGATGAATTACCGGGTTTCCGGATTGACCTCTTGTGGGCGCATTCTAAGGAGGTACAAGAATCCAAGTCCAATCATGCTAAATCCAATTATTTGGAACAGTCTTACAATTAGGGGAGGACCAATACGATAATCCGTTGCCAGCCGTGATTTTTGGTTTTCACGTTTGACGGATTAAAAAAACACGCCACACCGGCTCATGCGCGGTGTAAAACATGCGCTCATTTATTGCATTAGTTGCCAAAGAAATAGGCTAGAGTTATAGAGAATATGCTGTTTTTCATTTGGTCATAGTCTTAATAAAATATTTGTATTAACGATTAAATGTAAGCAAAAATGTTTTTCATTTTTTAAATAAATTCATTGATTCTTATTGATATAGTGAGTTTTTGAATCCGTATAAAAAAACAACCACACCAATCAGCTGATTGGTGTGGTTTGGTAATTTAGCGTGATGAATTAGAAGTAAAGCTTTGCTAAATTATCTGCGACTCTGGAGTTGCCCGATTTTTTCCCATTGTGGATCTGGGTGCAAAACAATCGTCAGGTATAACCCATTGTCGTCATTTAGGACTGTCGCATTTCCGCTTTTTATATCAGCCTGAACCTGATCGGGTGTTAACTTGTACATCCCGCCGGTAATGGCGTCAATAGCCAATCCAACCAATCCGCCAAAAACGATGTTTCCTGCAATCCAGCCATCGACCTTTCGGGTGAATTTCGTTTCGTACGGCAGATAACCATCAAGGTTAATCTCAACGGAGTGGTGATCTTTTCGCGACAAATCGACGGTGATAGGTGTTTGACCTTCGTTACGACCATCGATTACAACCAACGCTTTCGTTGGGTTACTTGAAATCGATACGCTTTGTTTTGAGCCGTGAATGATTGTCGCACAGTTCGAAAACGTCAATAAAAACAAGGCAGCGAGCCCCAATGATAAAACTTTTTTCATGTTTAAAGGATTAAGTGAAATTAATTGATTTTTATTAAAAGAGTGATTCTTGTTGTTGGTTCGTCTATGCTTTCACGCCCAGTTTTTCAAGCAGCTGGGGCTTGTTGGCCAGGGCAATCTTCGCTATCGTGTAGTAGAGGCTCATCCACTCGTCGATTTCGTCCATGGCCCGTTCCCGATCGTCGGTGGCTTGTTGGGCTTCGCCGCTTTCTTTCTTTCTTTCTTTCTTTCTTTTGGGCGGCACGCAGCAAATCCAGGTTTGCCAGTTGATCCAAGCCTGCCTGTAAGGTTTCGCCGGTAATGTTCACCATCGAGAATTTGCTCAGGACTGGGGGTGTAGACGACTCATTTTCGTAAAAAATCCGGTCTTGATTTGCCAACTCGTCATAGCTCCATTTACGACTTCCATTTAGGCCAAGCATTTCCAATATTCCGTTTTCGTTGGCGAATAACTTCCGCGCTCTTTTACGTGGGGCATGTGGGTGTCGTATTTGAATTCATCGAAAGCGTCTTCCTCCGCTATCGTAGCTGAGTATTGTTCGCCGTATTCTTTCTCTTGTTTAACATTAAGTTGTTGAGCTTTTTGTAAGAGCGTAGTCCCTTCCGCAATTCGTTCGGTGTCGTAGTTGAACGTTTGAGTAACTTCGAGGATTTCAGGGTCAGTTGCGTTGCTTAGGGTTACTTGGTAAGCACCCAGGGTCTTTGCTATTTTTTTGTTTGCCATGATTGCTAATTTTAAGTTTATCGTTTTATTTGAAGTCTTTAATTAGATTTTTTTTCTGTCAACTTTTCATATCCCATCATTAGTTTTTCGTCACCAAGCTCTAACTTTTGGTTACCAAGCCCGATTTTTTCATTCCCTCTCATGCCATTTTGGGATTTACCGGCCAATTTTTGTCGATCGAAATCAGACAAAAGCATTTGTTCGCTAAACGTTTTGGTGGGTTGATTATAAAGATGAATTTTGACTGGGATACAATGATCTCTGAAAGGCGCTTTTTTCATGCGAATTTTAAAGAGTTGATTTTCGTGGATTAAATTAAATAATAAGTTTCTGCGGAAAAAGAAAAAAGTGAAAAAAGATATGAACTGGTCATTTTGGGGCCAAAAACATGCTGAAACTCCGACGAACGAACTTTTTGACCGGAAATTCATGGCCAGAAACAACCCTTTTTAAGGTGAATCCTAACTATTATCAGCAATTGGGCGTCATTTTTTTCCTATTTTTCGGCCCAAAATTTTCAAAATTAACCCGGAGAACATGAAGAAAATTAATCCTGTATTATTGCTTATTCTGGCTA
>TARA_R110002050_G_scaffold300619_1_pt1 | contig 38374 bp, 13 predicted proteins | sample TARA_R110002050 | Tara Oceans TARA_R110002050 (sample SAMEA4396988) | marine metagenome | biome: Polar Biome; feature: [DCM] deep chlorophyll maximum layer (ENVO:01000326); material: water (ENVO:00002006), including particulate matter (ENVO:01000060) such as... | depth 25 m
CTCCGTAACTCATTGATTATCAAGTTAAGTTACTTTTTGTATCGGCAAATAATAATTCAACAAAAAATATAACTGAAAATAGCTGAATCACAAAATAGTGGGTGTCATTTTAAGTTTTAAAAATCCCTGAATTACCATATAACAGATAGATTTTCACTTAAACATAATTTATTTTTTTTTCTCAAAAATTATTTTAAATTTACACAATTCTCCTCAAGTCTTTTTTAATAGCATTAAGAAGACTTATAAAATATTATTTCAATAAATCTTTTTAGTTTTTTTATTATAAGTTCTTATAGTATAGTAAAAGTTTGTTTTCCTATACTACGATAATTATTTTTTTTATAAACCAACCTAAGCCAACCGTTATGAAAAATAAGTGTGCTAAACCCTTTTTTCTTCTATTTATTCTATTGTTTATTCTCATTTCAACACCATCTTTTGCACAAAAAAATAAAGATATTGTTCCTGTATTATATTGCGTAAAGGATTTGGGAAACGGACTTTATCAAGCAACTTTTAGTTATGTTAACCCAACGAATAAAGATGTAATTGTAGATGAATCTGCAAGTATTGTAAAAACCAACAACGGAAAGAAAGTATCCAAGGGTTTAAATAAATTTAAGTCAGGTACCGTAGATAAGGTGTTTATGAAAGAATTTGGCCCAAATGATTATGTGGAATGGACCATTATTAGTAACGGAAACACGCATACTGTTTATGCAAATGCAAATTCTGCAAAAAAATGTTCGACAAATGATGGTTTTATTTTTCCTGTGATAGGAAATAATGGAAAATCTTATGATATTATTGGGCAAGAGTTATCTTCTTTGTGTGATAATGTAGCGGGAAATACTCCTTCAGAATTAATTTTCCAAATAACTGCAGGAAAAGTACTTGTTGAGATCGTTCCTAAGGCATCACAAATGCAAAATGTACTTGCATTATTGCAAGGCTCGCCATTTAATATACCAGTTTCAGATTTTTTACTAAATATTTCAGCGTATAACAATTTGTCTTCAATAGATGTTTATATGAATACACAAAGCCTTTGTGCTTTAAATAGTTATGGTAACATTATCAATTTTGCCAGACCTGTATATCCTGCATATAACAATTCAGGCGGTGTAAACACCCAAGGTGATGGTGCACAAAAATCAGACTTGGTACGCGATTCATTTAGGTTAATAAAAAGCGATGGTAATATTGTTCCAGTTGATGGTTCAGGTATAAAAGTTGGTGTTTTATCAGATAGTTATGATATGGCTCTTGGTGCGCCAGGTTATGCTGCTCTTGATATTGCGAATGGTGAATTACCCGAATCAGTAGAAGTTTTAAAAGATAATTCATATAAAGCATCAGATGAAGGTCGGGCTATGATGCAAATTATTCATGATGTTGCTCCCGGAGCATCCTTGGCTTTTCATACAGCAACAGCCTCTCCAAGACAATTTGAGGTAGGATTTAATGCATTAAAAGATATAGGTTGTGATATTATTGTGGATGACATCACATTTATTACAGAACCATTTTTTGGAATTGGCCGTATTTCAGAAAGCATTCAATCTTTTGTGAGTCAGCCAGGGAAATTTCATTATACATCCGCCGGCAATATAGCTAATAAAGGATATCAGGCAACTTTTAAACCATCAACCAATTTGCCAGTTACTAACTTTATTCCTTCAGATAATATTACAAAAGCTCATGTTTTTGGAACTAATACAGATGGTTCTCAAGACTACTTACAAAAAATAAGTGTAGTTCCCGGCACTTATTTAATAGTGTTACAATGGAAGGAAGATGCGGCTTCACAACAGAACCAAATTGGAGCTTTAAACGATTTAGATATTTATATAGTAGATAATGCAGGTCGTTTGTTAGTTGGGAATAATCGTGTGAATGTACAAGGAGACCCTACTGAAATAATCGTATTTAAATCTACAGGAACTGGGGATGCTAATATTATGATAACAAGTACAAATGGTTCTACTTCCAACGGCCTTCCTTTTAGATATATAGCTTTCAGAACAACAGCAGATGACAAAACACCTAATGGTCTTAAATTTCCTGAATATTTTGGAAATGGTATACCTACTGTAAGTGGTCATGCCATGACTCCAGAATCCATTACTGTAGGGGCGGTTGATTACCGTAATGCATTAAATCCAATAGCTGAAACATTTTCAAGTTATGGTGGATTATTAAAAGATGGAACAAATCTTCAAATTGATATGTATGCTCCAGATGGAGGCAATACGGCATCAACAACTATTGGGCAATTAGCTACCTGTGATACCTGTGATAAAGATGATAAACTTAATTTTTATGGTACATCGGCAGCGGCACCTCATGCTGCTGCTGCTATGGCTTTATTGAGATCGGCTTTACCATATTGGTATCCAGATGGTTCAGGAACTACTACGTTTACTTCCAATGAAACCATTGCCACATTTAAGAACACGTCTGTAAATTTTACTGCTCGAGATGGGGCTAATGCACAATTCATAAATACCTTAAATGCGTTCAAAAGTATAGCCGCTCAAACGGCTAAAATTACATCGTTGACTATTTTAAATGGAAATGTGAGCGCCGAACCTATTACGGTATCTATCATTGGTGAATTTTTTCCTTCTCAAAGTTCAGATCCATATCCTGCAAAAGTTTATTTTGACGGTAAGGAACTAACAGGTATTCAAGTGGTCTCTGATACAGAAATCATTGCCACCATTCCTGCCTTTACAGGAAATCCGGATTTGAAAGTTTATACAGAACCAAAACCAGGAAGTCAAGGAAACGGCGGTTTTTCTGATCCGGTTAAAATTTTACCAGATGGAAAGTTAGCTATAAATATTGTTCCTAATAATGCTGTGTTTGAATATGGTCAGGATATTAGTTTGTCTTATTCTGTTCAAGGTTTACCACCTGAAGGGATAGATACATCACTTCCATATTCAGAAATTATGGCGTCTTTAGGATTTCCAGAAGTTAAATTAAGTTCTGGAGCTGATGTTAAGTTGGCTGAAGGTAGTTATCCAATTGTTTTTGACTATGTTATTACACCTTCTTTTGTAGAACCATTATCTCAAGAGTTATTAGATAAATACCAAGTAAATTTTATTTCTGGTTATATAGATCCTAATCCTGATATTGGTAAAGTTGGATATTTGACTGTGACAAAAAAAGATTTAGTTATAACGCCACCTGATGTTAGTTATACGTATGGAAGCCCCATTGATGTTGCATTCAATTATGAATTTAATACGACAGGAATCTCTGATGAAGATAATTTTAGATTGTTACTTGAACAAGCTCACAATAGCGACTTTAAAGATGGAATTCCCAATAAGTTTCAGGCGCTTGTAAGTAAATTTCAGGCCTTGGTAAGCGAATATGATATGAGCTTTTTAAATGGAGGAAGCTGGAGCGCATCCGAGCGTACCATTCAAAATAAATTTCAAGCCCTGGTAAGCAGCATGAGTATTGTTAGTTTAGATAATGAAAATTTTACAAATTTTATATCTGCACGCAAAGATTATAATGACGGAACAACCAATAAATTCCAAGCACTTGTAAGTAAGTTTCAAGCATTAGTGAGTGCTGAGGATTTGTTTGCCGGTAACGTAGAAATAGGACTAGAAAACAAGTTTCAGGCATTGGTAAGTAAATTTCAGGCATTAGTAAGTGCTGAAGATCCAACAAGACCATTTAAAGATTATGCTGAGGTGTTTACTATTGTTGATGCTGAAGATGCCCCATTAGATGACGGTTCAGGCAATGAGCGGGCTATTTCTGAAATATATGCCTTAAATATGTTAACGGGTATTGATGTTACAAATTCTGATGAAGATAGACATTTTGTGTATCCAGGTGCATTCTTAAACGCCATGTCAGCAAACTTCAATATCATCTATGGTGCAGGTCGTGTAATTATTAATCCAAAGGAATTAAATGTTAAAACAGAAAGTCTTACTGTTCCTTATGGTGAAATTATTACTGAATCTAGACTGCTAGAATTGACAACTTTCGATGGTTGGGCATTTGAAGGTGAGTTTCAAGAATCCATTGAAACCGTTTTTCCTGATGGTGTGCCATTCTATTTTGTTAAAGATAATAATGAATTTGAGTTGTCTGACCTTAAAGAACTTGGAGATTATGAGATTAAAATTAGGAATCCTCACAACTATTTAATAAAAAGTACTTATGATGATACCTATGGCAAATTAAAAATTACGGCAGCCAATTTAACATTCAATCCAGATGCCGTAAGTATTAAATATGGTGAAACCCCTGTTATAGTACCTAATTTTGGAGAATTTGCTTATCCAAATGAAGAATCAGAAGCAGTTTTAAAAGATTCAAATGGAAATATTCCTTATTATTTCATAAAAGAAGGAGATAATGCAAAATATACTATTAATGGCGTTTTAAAAATGGGTGTAGGTGTTTATGATATATTTATTGAGGATGTTGATACTGATAATTACATTATTCAGCATGACCCAAACAGAGGTAAATTAACAATAAACCCTAAAGAAATCTATCCCGAAACTGAATCTTATGAAACCTCTTACGGAACTTTTAATAGCCTGAATTTAGTTACTAATTTTGATGGATTTGCATATAATGAAACCGAATTAGAAGCTTTCCCTGATGGCGTTAAATATTCTTTTGAAAAAGAGGGTGTGCAGTATGTTGTTGGAGCTAAATTAAAAGTAGGGGACTATACCATTGTTATTGAAGGAACCAAAAATTATGAAATCAATAGTTATGGTCCTAATCATGGTATTTTAAGAGTAGTTCCGGCGGAATTGAGTCTTACTATTTCTCCTTCGGACATTATTGTAAAACAAGGAGACATGGTTAATCTTTCATTTGATTTTGGTCCATTTGTTTATGATGAAAATGAAAGCATGGTTTTTCCTAAAGGCATTCCGTACTACTTTATAGACGATAATGATAATGAATATTATGATACAAATACTCCCGGAGCATATTATGTTAAAGTAACTGATCCAGAAAATTACACGATTGTATCAAATGAAGCTCATTTGTTTGTTAATCCTTCAGATATTAATGCTAAAAAAGTGCGTACTTATGCTGATTGTGTGAGTTATAATCCTAATGCTATAGGTAATTTAAAATATACTGTTGTTTATAGATACGAGAATGATAATGATTATGCTGTGTATGTAAACGAAGGGCCAGATAATTTTTTAACTGGAACAGCATTTAATGGAAAATTACCAACCGTTTTCATGCCTGGAAGTGGAACCTTTGAAATTAAATTTGATGGAAACCAATTGGTATGGAGTTTAACAACATTTGATGGTACTCATAAAAGTTCCGTATCTTCTGCTTCAACAAGTCAAAGTGGAAAATGCGATGCTAAACTAGACGGTGCATATTCTATTTATCCAAATCCAGTAATAACAACATTGTATATCAAACAAAATATCATAGAAAATAATGCCCATGTATTTGTACTGAATATGTATGGATATGTAATAATTAATGCCGGTTCTTTTTCAGGAGCATTTTCTACTGTGCAAATTGATATGTCAAATCTGTCTACAGGAATTTATATCGTCAGAATTACAAGTGATTCAAATGTACGAACCTATAATATATTAAAAGAATAAATGGTGATTATATGAATCAAAGCTATAAAGTATCTTTTTTTACTGTTTCATTTCTTTTATTGGTATCAATAGTCTATGCTCAAAACACTAAAATAGATAGTTTAAAAAGCATTGTAGAAACCAGGGCAAAAGACACTTCAATGGTTAATGCATTGAATGCTTTAAGTAATGAGGTATTAAATAATGAAGATATTTCACAATCTATAATATATGCTAAAAAGGCAAATGAACTTGCCAATCAATTAAATTATCAAAAGGGGCTAGCATATTCTTTAAAAAATATTGGCCTTGTACAATATTATCAAGGAAAATATCTTGATGTACTTAATTCTTGGTCCAGGTCATTAAAAGTATTTGAAACCATTCATGACACCATTGGTATTGCAAATCTTGTTAATAATTTAGGGGCCATTTATTATAGTCAAGGCAGTAATGCTAAAGCTTTGGATTACTATCTAAGGTCTTTAAGTATTTCAGAAAAGATAAAGGACAATTATAACACTGCACAAACATTATTAAATATAGGAGGTCTTTATGCTGAAATGAACAATTTTGATAAGGCTTTAGAATATTATAATAAATTTAATGATTATCGAAATAAATTAAACAATCCACAACTTACTTTCGGGTTCTTAATGGGCGTTGGAGAAATTTATTTTGAAAAGGGTCTTTATGATGATGCCTTAAAATACTATCAAGAAGCTCTTTCAAGTAATCAGATTATAACATTAAGGGCAGGTAACCTTATTAAAATAAGTAAGTTACTTTTAAAGAAAGATGAAAAACAAAAAGCCATTGAATATCTTAATGAAGCGTACCAGATAGCAAAATCAAACAATCAACAACCTTTGGTTGTTCAGGCTTTGGAAGGAATAGGAGAAGTTTATAAACAAGATGATTTTAAAAAGGCCATTAGTGCATTTAAAGAAGCAGAAGCATTGGGCAAGCAAATTGACGCTAATGATGAATTAAGAGAGATATATCAAGGACTGTCAAGTGCTTATGCCTTAAATAAAGATTATAAAAATGCTTATAAATATAAAGAGTTATATATAGCCCAAAAGGACTCCCTGTTTAATTTAAAAACAGATGACAAAATACGCGGACTTCAATTTGATTTTGATTTAGAGAAAAAAGAAGATAAAATAGGGCTTTTAGAAAAGGAGTCTGAAATTCAAGCCCTTAAAGAAAAAAAGCAACAGTATATTATTTACGCCTCTACACTTGTTCTGTTTTTAATAATAATTTTAGCAATCGGGTTATATAGACGTTATAGTTTTATTAGACAGACAAATCATATTATAGAGGAAGAGAAAAATCGTTCTGATATATTGTTGCACAATATTTTGCCTGAGGAAACTGCGATTGAGTTAAAACAAAACGGCAAGGTTCAAGCTAAAAAATTTGATTCTGTAACCGTATTATTTACAGATTTTAAAGGATTTACACATTTTGCAAGAGATTTATCTCCAGAAGAGTTGGTTAATAGTGTTGATTTCTATTTTTCTAAATTTGATCAGATTATGGAAAAATATGGCATGGAAAAAATTAAAACTATTGGTGATTCTTATATGTGTGCTGGAGGGTTGCCGTTTGCAACTACAGACCATCCTTTTAAAATGATTTTGGCAGCTTTTGAAATTGCTAATTTTATTGAAGAATCAAAACAAAAGAATGAACTTATAAGTTTTGATATACGTATTGGTATCAATACAGGCCCTGTAGTAGCAGGAGTAGTGGGGATACATAAATTTGCCTATGACATTTGGGGAGATACAGTGAACGTAGCGTCTAGAATGGAATCACTTTCATATCCAGGAAGGATTAATATTGCTGAAAACACATATGAATTAATTAAAGATGTATTTATATGCAAATATAGAGGAGAAATTGAAGTAAAGAATAGGGGCATGATGAAAATGTATTTTGTTAATGGCATTAAAGATCAAGCTTTTTTAGATCAACTTCAATACAAAAAATTGGTTGTATAAATTTTTATTGTAAGTTTATTGTAAAATGTTGAATCAAAAATAACAAGTAATGACACCAATTCATGATCCAAATAATTATTGGGAACAATTAGAAAGATTGGAAAAATTAATTAGGGCTTCAGAGATTAAAGCAGGTATTATTTTTTCTTTTCACAGTCTTGTATTGGGTCTTTTCTTTGAGCGTTTTGAAAAATTAGAGCCTATGCTTCAATCAAGTATTGCTGTAATAATCATAACATTTTTGTGGTTTATAAGCGTGCTTATTTCTATTTTCTATTGTTTTAAATGTTTTAAACCTCAAATTGAATTGAAATATGATAAAAACGTATTTTTTTTTGGTGATGCTGCTAAGGCTTTTGGAAGTGCAGAAGATTATACTAAAAAATTGATAGAAGTATGCAGTACCGAAGAACAGCTGGTCAAACAACTTGGTGAACAAATCCATGTTGAAAGCAAAATCATTGATGCTAAATTTAAATCAGTTCAAAGATCAATGAAATTTTTCGGATTAAGTGTTGTTTTTTTTGTTTTGATAATGGCCTATTGGTTAATAATCCCATTTTAGTTTAGAGTAGTTTTTGTAAACATGAAAAAATATTTGAAGCTCAGAAAAAAAGTGTTGGAAGTGTTAAATTCCAAATTGCCAAAGGAACTTTATTATCACAATGTTAGGCATATATTAGATGTTTTTAAGGTTGTTAATCAATATATCAGAAGAGATAAAATTGATAAAAAAAGTGCTTATTTATTAAGAATTGGCGCTCTGCTCCATGATATAGGTTTTATAACCACAAAAATTGAACATGAAGAAAAGGGGACAGAAATTGCAAAAGAATTAATGTCTCAATTTGGGTATCCAGAGGAAGACATTAAGATTGTGCAAGGGTTGATTAGAGCTACAAAAGTACCCCAATATCCCCAAAATAAATTAGAACGCATTCTTTGTGATTCTGATTTAGATTACTTAGGTAGAAAAGACTTTTATGAGATAAGTGATCAACTGTACAGAGAGTTGAAGGAAGCCTCTATTGTTTCTAATGTAGATGAATGGAATAAGTTGCAAATAAAGTTTTTAGAATCCCATGAATACCATACAGATTTTGCTAAAAAAAACAGGCAACCAAATAAGGAAAAAAGAATTTTAGAAATAAAAAAGTTAATATCCAATTAGATTAAAAATAGTTTTCTGGTAAATCAAGGATTTATTGGATAATATTTTGGCTAATTTTTGTATCGGGGGAGTAACTACCATTTGTATTCAAAAAATTTAGTTTTATGCTTTTGGCACAGCTTTTGCATTTCCAGTTTTGTGATGTACAAATTTAAGGATTTTGTTAAAATAAGAAAACTTTAATATCATCTAAAAGTATGTTTTTTAAATACCATAAGAATTCTACTATCAATATATGTTGAAAAACATCTCAAAACTGAAGTCTTGATTAAATGAAAAACACATACAAATCGTTTGAATTTGGTACTCAAAAAAAACAATAACAAAGTTGTATTTTAAGATTAATTGTATAGCTTTGTTTTTTAATGTCAATTAAAAATTTATGATATGAAAATGAAAATTATTTTTGTTAGTTTTAGTTTTTTGTTTATTACAAGTATAAGTTTCTCTCAAAAGAAAACGGATCCGGTAAGCATTATTCGTCAAGGTGCATCAATATCAAAATACCACCAAAAAGAGGATTTGGAAAAAATGCAAAAAGGGGAATTATTAGGCCTGTATATAGAACGAATTGAAACCCTGGTGAGAACATTACCTTATATAGCATTTGCTACAAAACCAGGAATTACCATGTCTGATTTAGGAGTGCCTAATACGAATGATAACAGAAAAATATTAAATAATGAATTTGATGCGACTGATTCTTTTCTAAAAGACACGGTTGAGTTTCATGAAAAGATGTTACCGTATTCTGACACTAAAAATTTAATAGCTGCTATTCTCTTTTATGAAGAAACATTGAAGAGGTTGCATGAATTTAGTGAGTTTAATTAAATTATTTTACATCATATTATTATGTTAATAGTATGAATTTATAAGATTAACTTATTATAAGTGATTTTTTAAGAAGTATTTTATAATTGATTTGGTTCATTATAATAGAATCAAATTAAAAAAAAATGAATGTCAATGCATTCATAATCCCCTCAACATATATATAATAGTTTTTTTGGAACTGTTTCCTTTAAAAATTTCCCTCCAATATATATGGTATCAAAAAACAAAAAAGTCTTGAACACCTAAATTTGATTGTTAGGTAATTGTGTTTCAATTTTAATAAAAACGATGTGTTTTTAGATAAATCTGTTTCCAGAAATTGAAGAATTTTATTATTTAATTTTATTATTTATTACATTTTATCGATTTTATTTGCATTTCATGGAGTTTATTTATATATTTGGCGTAAAATGTAAATCTATTTAGTATTAATGAAGAAATTTATTATCATGAAAAACCTACCTCACGTTATATGGCTATTCCTTTTAGTTTTCAGCAATGGTATTGCACAACAAGAAAAAGGCATAGTTGGAACCAATAATTGGTTAAATAACTGGACCGAATTTAAACCCTATCAAGTTGACTATGGTGAAGCCACTCAAATATTGACTGGAAACATAAAGATAGACACTAAACTATATAAGAGGAATGTCTATATGTTACTAGGAAGTGTTTTTGTAACAAACGGTGCTACTCTTACCATTGAACCTGGAACGGTTATTATAGGTGATTATGACTCAAAGGCATCCCTTACAATTTGTAGGGGAGCAACAATAATTGCGGATGGTTTGGAAACAGACCCCATTGTTTTTACTTCTAACAGAAGTGTTAAAAAAGCAGGGGATTGGGGTGGATTATTTATTCTTGGTGACGCACCTACTAATAAATTTGGTAATGGTTCGGCTGCATCTTTTCATTCAAACCTTAGCACAACTGATTATATAAACACGACGTATGGAGGCACTAAACCTTTTAGTAATTCTGGAATTTTAAGATATGTAAGAATAGAATATGCCGGAAAAAAAGTCAATGGTGTTGGTAATTATAACGCGTTGTTTTTAGGAGGTGTAGGTTATAAAACAGAATTGGAAAATATAATGGTAAGTTTTTCAGGGGGTAATGCCTTTAATGTATTAGGAGGAGAAGTTAATCTGAATAAGTTGATTTCATATAAATCAAATGGTAATGATTTTGAATTTAATTTTGGAACAAAATGTAATATTTTCAACTCCTTGGCTGTTCGATCTGCGTATGTGTCTAGTAATAATGGTGCCAGATGTATAAATGTCCGTTCTTATGATAAAAAAGAAGAAGTGGATTTTACAAAAAAAGGATCGGATGTGAAAGCTATATATTTAACACTTTTCAATAATAGTGCAGATTTAATGTCAAACATTGAAATGGGTTTGATAAAAGAAGCCGTGTTTATTGGGGAAGATACATCTTTTGAAATGAATAAAAGTGTGATTTCCGGTTTTAATCCTGCCGTAATTTTAGAGGAAAAAATCAAAATCAATAATGAAAATTTGGAAAAAATAAAGTTCTATGAAATGTATTTCAATAATTCCAATGGAAATATTTTTTCAGAATATAACGCTGATAACGAGGACCTAGAAAATTGGTATGGAAATAGTGCCTTTTACAATGTGTATTCTAAAGGTAGTGATTCGGAAACATTTATTAATTCAACAAGTGACAAGAAACCGGACTATAGATTACGGATTAATAAAATTATGGCCTCTCAAACCTTAGTTCAGAAAAATTGACAGATTAGCCCTGAAAACTAATTTTAGGTTGATTAGAATATGTAATTCAGAAAAATGGAAAACACTTTTAGGGAATTTATATTTACTAAACCAAATCAAATGCTGAAAACTACTATTATAAATAAATTGCTATATGTTTCGTGTTTTTTTGTTTTCTTTTTTTCTGAAAATATAAATGCTCAAATAACCATTAACCAACTTTCTATAGGGTTTAGTCAAGCTTGTGCGGGCGATGCATTTAACAGTTACGATGTTACCTTTAATTTTTCTCCGGAAGCAAATTTGGTTTCTACAAATCAGTTTATAATAGAACTATCAGATGCTAGTGGAAGTTTTGCAAGTCCTGCTGTTGTTTATACATCAGCTGCAGGATCTGTTACTACGTCTCCTGCAACTTTAAGTTTTTCTTTACCAACCACTACAGCCGGGGAAGCCTATAAACTTAGAATAAAAAGTACTGCGCCTGCTGCAACAAGTAGTAATTCGGTAGCGTTTGCAGCTTATTATAAAATTCAAGATAGCCCATTCTCTATCAATAATTTAGTTGCAACAGCAACGTTTTGTGCTGGAGGCAGTTATCTTTTAACCATAGACAATCCAGGAACGGGTACAAATGATTCACCACTACAATATCCTTCACTTACTTATAACTGGTATAAGGAAACAAGCCCAACAACTTCAGTTTTTGTTGCTGCAGGTTCTAGTTTATCAGTGAATGTAGAAGGGATATACTATGTTGAAACCAATTATGGTTCTTGTACATCAAATTCATTTTCAAATCGTGTAACTGTAAATGAGGAAACATTAACAGGAGGGTCAAATATAACCTCCAGTCAAGGTAATCCGTTTTGTGCTAGCGCAGGTGCAACCACTTTAAGTGCAACAGCCGGGAACAGTTATCAATGGTATAAAGATGGATTAGAAATCTCTGGAGCTACTAATCAAACTTATGATACCAATGAATCTGGAGTTTATTCAGTAACTATAAATTTTGGAGGTTGTGAGGAAACAGCATCTATTGATTTACAAACTGAACAATTCACCAGTAGTATTGATGTTTCAGATATTGCAAATATTGAACAAGGAGAAACTTTGTTGGTAACAGTGACCACATCAACAACAAATCCTGAATATAAATGGTATTTAAACGGAACTATGATACCTGACGCGGATCAAAATTCCTATGGAGTAACTGAAATAGGTGACTATAAAGTTGAAGTTACGCAAACCTCGGGCTGTGTGATTACTAATGAATATCTATTTGTGGTAGACAATAAATTTCCGGATGTTGCAAACATACCAAACTTAATAAGTCCTAATGGCGATGGTATAAACGATACCTGGATACTCCCTCAAGCATATGTAAGTGGCACAAATACTGAAGTAGTCGTGATGAGCTCTATTGGAGAAATTGTTCTGAAAACGAATGATTACCAAAATAACTGGCCAGTAAATCCAATAAATTTTACAAACATTAACCCGGTTTATTATTATATCATTACAACCCAAGATAATAGAATCAAAAAGGGGTCTATAACTATAGTCAAGTAAAACATGAAAACAAATATTATGATTTTATCTTTATTTTTCTGTTTGACACAGTTGTTCTATGCTCAAAATGATGGAGTAGTTTCGCATGCTATACCGGTTAGAAACTCATTAAAGTTTAATAAATATATTATCAATCCTACCTTTAGTTTTGTTAGGGAACAAAATAAATATATTAGCATATTCAATAAAAGGGAATGGGTTCAATTTGATAACGCACCACAAACATATTTAGTTAGTTACGCCGGAAGATTTAGTGAGAATTCAGGAATTGGAGTAGGATTATATCAGCAAAATTATGGCGTATTGACCTCTTTTGGTGGGGTATTAAATTATGCCTATAATACCGTTCTTGAGGCTGATAGTAATTTAACCTTCGGAATGAATGTAGGATTTTATCAAAGTGGTTTAAACAGTGGTAAAGTGATTACAAATTTTCCAGACCCATCATTAGATGACATTCCAACAAATATGTTACTTTCAGTAAACCCAGGGATAAATTACGGAACTAGGTTTCTGGATTTTGGTGTTTCTTTAAACAATTTGGTTTTATATAATATCAAAACTTCTGAAATGATTAAAGATAATCCAGAAAGCGGCATTCAAGCTCATATTATGTATACAGGTTACTTTGATACTGCTGGTTTTTTTGATGAAAGCAAATTTACCAGTTTAATCAGATCTGAATTTAGAAATGACCAAACCGTAGTTTCTGGAATCGCAATGCTTGCAATACCTAAAGGATTGTGGACTCAAGTGGGATATAACACCTTATATGGTGTATCTGCGGGATTAGGACTAAATATTAGTAAAAATATTTCTTTGGAGTATAATTTTGAAAAAGCAATGGGTTCCCTGTTAACTTTTGGGCCTTCACATGAAATTACTTTGGCCTATAGAATTAATAATAAAGACAATTATATTTACAGTGGTGATGATGAAGAAAGTTCTATTATTCCTGTCGCTAAAAAACGTAAACCAGTTGTAAAAAAGCCTACAGTTGACTTAAAAGCTAAATTGGAAGCTGATGCTAAAGCCAAGTTAGAAGCTGATGCCAAAGCCAAAGCGAAAGCAGATGCTGAAGCCAAAGCGAAAGCTGATGAAGAAGCTAGAATCAAATTAATAGCCAAAGCCAAAGCAGATGCAGAAGCGAAAGCTAAAGCTGATGAAGAGGCAAGAATCAAATTAGAGGCCAAAGCCAAAGCAGACGCCGCAGCCAAAGCCAGAGCAGCCGCTGCAGCTAGAGCAAAAGCTAGATTAGCAGCAATAGCCAAGGCAGATGCCGCAGCCAGTGCCAAAGCCAAAGCAGACGCCGCAGCCAAAGCCAAAGCAGATGCCGCAGCCAAAGCGCAACCAGATGCAGATGCCGTAGCTAAAGCCAAAGCAGATGCCATAGCTAAAGCCAAAGCAGATGCCGCAGCTAAAGCCAAAGCAGATGCCATAGCTAAAGCTAAAGCTGATGCCGCAGCTAAAGCTAAAGCTGATGCCGAAGCTAAAGCCAAAGCAGATGCCATAGCTAAAGCTAAATTAGAAGCTAAACCAAAAGATAATATTGCTGTATCAATGGATAACATTGCAAAATCAACAATAGAATCTAAAAAGACTCAGCAAGAATTATTGAAAAAATTGAGTGATGTAGTGGCCACTAAACAAAAGGACCTTAAAGATTTAAAAGAGGAAAATGATTTAAGTGAAAAAGGGATTGCTACCGCTCCAAAACCTTTCAAAAGCATAAGTGATGAAAATAGGGAATTAGAAGCTTTAAAAGCGAAATTAGATGCAGAAATTCAAGCTAGATATGATAAAATAAATGAATTAGTAAAATTATATCAAGAGCGACTTAAAAACGTTGCCAATGCCAAGGATGAAACCAATCAATATTATCAAAAACAAATTGAAGAGATAAAAATTGAACAAAAGGAAATTATTCAATCCAAAGCGGTTTTAGTTTCAACATTAGATGAGATTAAAGTGGCAACAGAAATTGAGAGAAAACGACGTATTAAACGTGCGGCATATGATAATGAAGAAGATAGATATTTAAAAGATAGAGCTGCTTTAAACCAAATTAAAGCGAATACACCTGTAAGTTCAGTGCCATTGAAGGAAAATGATTTTAATTTCGGACAAGAGCAAAGTAATATTCAAATTATTAAAAATATTAAAAATACTGAAAATGGCTATTATTTAATATTGGCGGTACATTCTGATGCTTCCTCAAGAGATGACTTTTTAACAAAAGCGGTATCTGCGGGACTATCAAACGTAAACTTCTTCTTTGATGTGAACACGAGTAAATATTATATTTATGCAGAAAAATACGATAGTATTGGAGATGCTACTAATGCGTTACAAGCCAAAGGAACGAAGCCATATAATGCTAAAATGTCAATAGTAAAGATTGAAAATTAACAATTATATATAAAAATTAAAGACAAGGTTCCTTTTCATTTTTCCCCAAGATGAAAAGGAATTTTTAATCATAATATATCATGAACATACCTGCTTTTTTTAAACTGGCACTTGTTGTTTTATTTAAACCAAACTTTATTTCTTTTTTGAACAGTATATTTTATAATTGATGGCTTTGTTTTAAATAAAGTGGTTTGGTAAAGTTTGTTATTGCTTCATTATAATTTAACCAAGATAAAAAACAAAACAGGCTTTCTAAAAAGTCGTCATTGCGAATAAAATGAAGCAATCTGCAAATTACAAGTTGTTGATTTACAGATTACTTCGAAATAAAAATTTCTCGTAATGACGGTTAAGATACACTTATTAGACAGCCTCTTCCACTATATATGATGCTACAAGATGAGAAAGTTTTAAACTTCTAATATAGTTCTTAGGTGGTTTTGTTACATTTTTTTAATAAAAACAACGTGTTTTTAGGTATAAATCTTCTAAAATTTGAAGAATTTTATTATGGAATCATAATATTTGTTGCATTTTGTCGATTTTATTTGCGTTTCATGGAGTTTATGTATATATTTGGCGGAATATGTAAATCTATTAGTCCTAGTGAAGAAATCTACTATCATGAAAAACCCTACTTTGTTTAAACATGTACTTGTTGTTTTATTGCTATTCATTGGTCTGCAATCTATTGCTCAAAATTTTGTGCCTTTTAACCCTAGGTTTAATCAAGACGTTAAAGGGGACATCCTTTTAATAGGTAATAATATTTTAGGGCCAGATAACAATGCCTTTAACAATAACGGAACTTACAATCATAATGTTAATATGCGGTATATTGATATTGATGGTGATCCTTCTACCTTCAGTTCAACTAGTGCAGATTTAATAATACCAAACCCTGCTTGTTACCAGATTGTTTATGCTGGTTTGTATTGGGGCGCCGTGGCACCTGGAGCTGCGCCTTTAACCAATGTTAAGTTTAAAGGGCCTACAGGTGGTTATAATGATATAGTGGGTACTATTATTTATGACGCAAATGGTGCTGCTGTTAGCAATAGTTTTCCTTATGCCTGTTATGCTGATGTAACCGCTATTGTAGCGGGTTTAGCTACCAATCAAGGTACTTATACCGTAGGCAACGTTTCATCAGCGCAGGGAAGAACAGCTAGTTTTGGTAATGGTACAGGTTATTCTGCCGGCTGGTCTCTTTTTATAGTGTATGAAGACCCTACGCTACCTGGTAAATCCATCACCAGTTTTGATGGTTTTAGTTCTATAAATAGTTCAGTAAATTTAAATGTTCCAGTTTCTGGATTTCGTACCGTTCCGGCTCCATCGCCAGTAAGAGCTAACTTTGCTTTTGCAGCTTTAGAAGGTGATAAACCTATAAGTGGTGATAGACTTAAAATTAACGGTACAAATTTAACGGCTGTAGATCGTTCAGGTAATAATTTCTTCAATAGTTCGGTAACTCAATTAAGTGGATTACCTGTTAATAACAGGAACCCTAACAGTACCAATACTTTAGGATTTGATACCGGTATTCTAAATGTCCCAAATCCTAGTAATAGTGTCATTGCTAATAACGATACATCTGCCATAATTCGTTTAGAAAGTAGTCAAGATGCCTATTTTCCATATTTTTATGCATTTGCTGTAGAAATTATTGAGCCCAAAATTGTACTTACCAAAATTGTACAGGACATTTTAGGAAATGATATTGGGGGCGCAAATGTAACGCTAGGAGATCAGTTAAACTATGTGATTGGTTTTCAAAATACAGGAAATGACGATGCCACACAATTTACCATTAAAGATGTACTGCCTATAAATGTAATTTTTAACTATCCTGCCGATATGGGCATTTTGCCTCCGGGAGTAACGGTTCAAAGTTATAACCCGGTAACCAGGGAAATTATTTTTCTAATAGATGATTCTGTTGTTGAAGTAAATGACCCGGTTTTAGAAATTCGGTTTAAAGTTCAAGTGGTACCATCCTGTAATATGTTAAGCGATGCCTGTTCCAACAGTATAGATAATCAGGCATATGCAACTTATAAAGGAAATGAAAACCCATCGTATACTATTACAGACGACCCAAGTTTAAACACGAATACAGGATGTTTATTAGTGCCAAAAGCCACTAACTTTTTAGTTGGTGTTGATGACTGTTTATATACTGGAACTGAAGTGCTTTGTGGTGCCAGTGTAGTATTAACTGCCGCAAACGGGTATAGTTCATATTCATGGTCAACAAGTCCAACAGGATCTCCGGTAATCGGAACGACTCAATCCATAACCGTATCTAATTTAGGAACTTATTATGTTCGTAATACGGCAGTTGCACCTTGTTTATCTATTAATCAGGAAATTACCGTGGTTCCATTTGGCGGAGTCTCTACAAATCCTGTAATTCCTTATGCAGATGAGGTTGTTATATGTCCTAATGACGGAAAACAATTACCTAATATATTTTTATGTGGAGCAAATGATTCAAGAGAAATTCAAACGGGTATTTCTGATGGATCAACCATTATTTGGGAAAAACTAAATGAAGCAAGTTGTGCCGCTGTTTTTAATTCAGATTGCGCTAATGAAAACCCATCATGTACTTGGACCCAGGTAGGCACCGGGCCAGATTATACAGTAAATACTTCGGGTCAATTTAGATTAACCTTAAATTATGCCGGCGGTTGTTTTAACCGGTTTTATTTTAATTCCTATCAAAATTTATTAAACCCAACAGTCACCACACAAGATATTATTTGTACCACACCAGGTCAAATAACAGTTGGAGGTGTTCCGGCAGGATATGAATATAGTTTAGATAATGTAACATTCCAAGCCAGCAATATTTTTGTTATCAATACACAAAACATATATACAGTATACATCAAACAAGTAGGGGTAACCTCAAACCCTTGTATCTTCTCTGTTCCAGATATTCAAATTAGGGAAAGAAATTTTACCGTTTCAACAATTGTTACGGCTCCGCTTTGTAATGGTGGAAAAGGTTCTGTGAAATTAGCAGCTAATGATGTTAGGCCACAATATTCTTATTCCATTTATGATGGTGCGACACTTATTAATAGTGCAGGGCCCATTGCACAAAGCGATTATACGTTTGCAAACTTAAACCCAGGTACTTATACTACAATTGTAACGACTGAAGATGGTTGCTCCTACACCGGTACAGCAACAATAATTGATCCTCCTTTATTGACAGCTACTTCAGCCATTACAAAGCCATTAACTTGTACCGATGGTGAAATTACTGTCTATCCAACGGGAGGTACGGCACCGTATTTTTATTTTGTAAATAGTACCACTGTTTTTCAAGATTTTCCTGAAATTGTAGTTACAACTCCAGGTGTATATGATATTACTGTTGTTGATTCAAACAACTGTAGTACCACAACATCAATTACAGTAAATGCAACGCCACCACCTGTATTTACCATTGCTAAAACCGATATTTTATGTAGTGGATCAGGTCCAACAGGTACAATAAATATAAACGTTACAAATGCCAATGGAAATAGTCTATTATATAGTATTGATAATGGAGCTACCTTTGTCAACTCACCGTCATTTACTGGATTAGCAGCTGGAAATTATGATGTGGTAGTTCAATATACTACGGGTCCAGATTCTTGTACTTCTGTGCCACAAACTATTACCATTGCAACACTACCTGCCATAACAGGAACAGCAACGTTAACAACACCTTATACTTGTGTAACTAATGGAACCATAACTGTTTCCGGAGTTTCAGGAGGAACGTCACCATATTCATATAGTATCAATGGGGTTGCATTTCAACCTGGACTTACTTTTTCAGGTTTAACAAGTGGAACTTATACCGTTACAATAAGAGATGCAAATGGTTGTACCTTTAATACGAATGCGATTACTATACCACCATTAAATCCCCCAACAGATTTAACGTTTAGTAGTTCTGCTTTGACTTGTCCAACCAATACATCTACAGTTACCATAACAGGAACAACAGGTGGATTTGGAGCATTACAGTATCAAATAATTGCACCAGCAGGATCTGCTACAGCATATCAATCTTCAAATATATTTTCAGGATTAGCACCAAATACCTACACATTTCAGGTTAAAGATGCCAATGATTGTATTTATAATGAGTCCTATACCATTACACCGTTACCTGCCTTAACAGTTGTAGGTCAATTGATTAATGATGTTACTTGTTTTGGAGATTCAAATGGAGCAGTTCGATATACCGTATCAGGGACTTCTGGTTTTACCTATACTATTAATGGAGGTGCTTCAATTGCAGGTACATCGCCAATTAATTTATCAGGTTTAGCTGCGGGATCCTATACTATTCTTATTACAGATTCAACAACAAATTGTCAAGCAACAACGTCTGTAACCGTAAATCAGCCTGTTGCCGCATTAAGTGTTACAACAACAGCTAATCCAATGACATGTATTGCAAATGGTAGCGTGGTAATTAATGCCGCTGGTGGTTGGGGTGGTTATTCATATACCTTAACACAGCCAGATGCAACTATTTTACCTCCACAAGGAAGTAATACTTTTAATAACTTAACACAAGCGGGTACATATATAGCAACCGTTACAGATGCTAATGGTTGTATAGCAACAAGTTCTTTTGTTTTAAATGTAGCAGTTGCACCAACTGCCAGTATAAGTCCAGCTTCCAATTTTTGTTATGATGGTGTCACTGGTGCATCCTTAGTGGTGACGGCATCCGGAGGACAAACGCCATATGAATATAATATAAATGGAGGTCCGTTTCAAGCGAGCAATACATTTGCTAATTTAATACCAGGAAATTATACTATAATTGTTAGAGATGCTTATGGATGCGAGGTTACATTGCCAATACAAACCATAGCACCACAATTAACTATAAATACAGTTTTAACTAAAGAACTGGATTGTACGGCATCCCCAGACGCCGTCATTACGGGAACTATTAATGGAGGCTATGCACCATTTACTTATGAAGTATCTATAAATAGTGGCCCATATTCATCATTGGGTGCAACAGGAACCCCATTTACTTATTCTACGGGAACTGCAGGAACGTATCAATTTAGAATAACAGATGCAAGGAGTTGTCAAGCCGTATCAAACGTTATTACTATTAACCCAATAACCAATCCTACCGTTACAGCAACAACCACAGATGTAACTTGTAATGGAGCTTCAGATGGTACTGCTCAATTAGTAGGATCAGGCGGATCAGGAGGCTATACTTTTAGTAATGATAATGCAACATTTACGGCCACATCTTTATTTACAGGTTTATCAAATGGTTCACATACTTTTTATATAAAAGACAGCAAAAATTGTAGTTCAAGTGTAGTGGTAAACATTTCACAACCTACACCTTTAGTGGCAACGGCAGGTGCTACAGCATTTAGTTGTAGTGCTACCAATACCAAGGAATCTGCGGTTATAACCATTGCTGTACCTACAACAGGAACGACACCATATCAATATAGTTTTAATGGTGGAACAACGTTTAGTAACAGCAACACCTTAACTGTAAATGATAATGGTGCAAATCAAACATTCACTTATGTAGTAAGGGATGCCAATGGCTGTTTAACAGTAGCTCAAGACATTACGTTAACGGCATTAAATCCACCAACAGATTTAGCGTTTGCTTCATCAGCAGTTACTTGTACAGCAACGACTAGTCAGGTAGACTTAACAGCGACTAATGGGGTTGGACCATTGCAATATGAAACCATTGCACCTTCGCCAATAATAAGAGCGAAACAGCCTTCGAATTCATTTACAAACTTAACACCGGGTACTTATGTATTTCAGGTGACTGATGCCAACGGATGTTATTACTCAGAATCTTACACCATTGTTCCGGTAACTCCAATTGCAGTAACAGGAACAAAATTGAGTGATGTGTTATGTTTTGGAGATAATTCAGGAGCCATTCAATTTACAGTTTCCGGATATTCAGGAACTTATACTAGTACATTGACTAGCGGAGCAGGAACTTTGGTTCAATCAGGAAATACTGTTGATTTAACACTTCTAGTAGCAGGAACATACACGCTTGAAGTAACAGATACCACAACAGGATGTGTTGCAAACGCGACTATTATCATAACTGAGCCTGCAAATGCATTAACACTTGTTGAAGCAAGTAATGTTAATGCGAATTGTTTTGCCAGAGCTCAGGTAACTGTAACCGCATCTGGAGGAACACCAAGTTACACCTATGCTTTTGTTCAGGATACTGTTATTCCAGTAGCTGGAGATTATACATCTAGTGCTAGTGCAGTATTAGATCCTGCAACCAATACAAATTGGGATGTTTGGGTTATGGATAATCAAGGTTGTACCTTTAAATTGGATGTAGTTATTGCTACAGATGCAGTGCCAACAATTGATGACGTAGCATTACAATGTTATACCGGAACACCAATTACCATCACGTTATCAGGTACAACAGTTGGTGCACCTTCATACAGTATTGGAGGCGCTTATCAAGCAAGCCCTGCCTTTAGTATAAATGCACCAGGAGTTTATAATGTGAGTATAAAAGATGGTAACGGTTGTATTGCATCAAAAAGTTTTGAGTTAAAACCAGAATTGTTATTGGATGCCAATATGACGCAAGATTTAACCTGTGCCGTTGATGCCAGTATTACATTAACACCAAGCGGTGGAACAGGAACATACAGTACTTATGAAGTTGATTATAATTCAGGTGGTTACTCTGTAATTGCAGGTTCTCCATATACAGCAACATTAGATGGAAATTATCAGTTTAGAGTTACAGATGATCAAGGTTGTCAGGCAGAATCCAATATCATTGTAGTGACGCCAAAAACAACGCCTACACTTACCTATACACAAACCAATGTGAGTTGTAATGGAGCAAGTGATGGCAGTATTGTAGTAACCGCAGCTAATGGCATTGCACCATACCAATACAGTATTAATGGAGGCCCTTTCATAGCATCCAATGTGTTTAATGGCTTACCAGCAGGAGGATACAATGTCGTTGTTAGAGACAGTAAAAACTGTCCATCTCTAGCAACTGTAGTCACTATAACAGAACCAACAGTTTTATCAACTACAGCAAGTGTAACAACACCTTTAAGTTGTAGTATAACCAACACCAACCAGTCAGCAGAAATAACCATAGCTGTTCCATCTACAGGTACTGCCCCATATCAATATAGTTTTGATGGAGGCGCTAACTTTAGTTCAGCCAATACCTTAACGGTAAATGATAATGGAACGGACCAAACATTTTCTTATGCAGTAAAAGATGCCAATGGGTGTACTTTTAATGATACAGTAACAGTATATAAATTAAACCCACCATTAGCAGATACAATAACAAGTACCAATGTAACATGCGATACACCAACAAGTACAGTTACGGTAACACCAACAGTAGGAACAGGGGTAGGTTTATTGACTTATGAAATACTATCACCTATAGCATCTGCAACTTCAAATACAACGGGTATTTTTTCAGGGTTGTTACCAGACACATATTTGTTTAAGGTGACGGATGTTAATGGCTGTTATTATGAGGCATCACATGTTGTAAATCCGGTTACCAATATCACGGTTTCAGGAGCATTGATTAGTGATGTTACTTGTAATAGCGCATCGAATGGTGCCGTAGATTTTACGGTTTCAAACTTTTCAGGAACCTATAGCTATACCATTAATGGAGCACCAGCAGTAACAGGACAATCGGCATCAAGGATCAATTTAACATTATTGCCTGCAGTCAATCAAACCATTGTTGTAACCGATGAAACAACAGGTTGTACAGATACGGTTACGGTAACGGTTAGTGAGCCAACAGCATTAACTCTTGGACTACTAACAAACATCAATGCAAACTGTAATGTTCCTGCTCAAGTAAGTGTAACTGCTGGAGGGGGAACTCCAGGATACACCTATGCATTTGTACAAAATGGTGTACCACCAGTAGCTTCAGATTATACATCAAGTGCAAGTGTAGCATTAGACCCTACAACCAATACAGATTGGGATGTATGGGTCATGGATGCTAACGGATGTACTACTAAATTAGATGTAGTTATTGCTACAGATCCAGTACCAACAGTAACGGCAGCAGTAGATAATCAATGTACTGTAACCTCTGGATTTACCATTACAGCTACTGGTTCATCAGGTATACCACCATATCAATACAGTATCAATGGCGGTGCATCGTATCAATCTAGTCCAACTTTTACAGTAAATACACCGGGAAGTTATACGGTAACTATTAAAGATAAGAATGGTTGTACAGCAATTAGCACTCCAACTATCATTTATGCGCCACTTGATACAAATGCTGTTCTAACAAAAGATTTAACATGTACGGGACCAACGGATGCGACAATTGAAGTCACTACAACGGGCGGAAATGCACCATATTCATATAAAGTCAAAATAGGCGCAGGCGCTTATGGAGCTTCGGTTCCATTTGCAGGAGCAACATTTACTTATACAGCTACTACAGCAGATACGTATCAATTTGAAATCACTGATACAACAAATGGATGTACAAAAGAAACTAATATAATAACTATTGACCCTATTGTTAATCCAGATATTACAAATGTTGTCCAAACGCAATTTATATCTTGTAGTGGAGAATCAACAGCAGCAATACAAATTACAATTGATAATTCAAAAGGATTAGCGCCGTTTGTATTTAATGTATATAATACTACTACATCATTTGATTACGGAACACAAACTTCAGGTTTAGCTGCAGGAGATTATACTATAACGGTTACAGATGCAAAAGGGTGTACTGATACATTCCCTATTACAATTGGTGAACCATCACCTATTGTTGTTACCGCTCATGCTGATCCTATTACATGTGGTGCTTTAGGTGTCTCTCAAGGAGCTGTTATAATTGACAGTGTTACAGGAGGAACCGCTCCTTATGATTATTTTGTAACTAGTTCAAATGGTTATTCAGGATCAGAGAGTAACGCTTTTGGTACAACATCATCAACTTTTAATACGATTGATTTTGGATTGTATCAAGTTCTTGTGGTAGATGCCAACGGATGTTCTTATTTGATTCAAGATTTATTAGTAGCATCTCCACCAAATGATTTAGATATTAATATCAATTTAGCTGCAAATTGTTTAACAGGAGGGCAAGCAGATATTAGTGTTGGAGGATCATTGGTTAGCTCTGGTCCATTTCATTTTGCAATTTATACTGGCCCTGGAATGACGTATGCTCCAGGCTTCCCATGGCAAGATGAAACTTTTGTAGGGTCAAAAACAACCACCTTTACTAATTTAATACCAGGAGTAACTTATACCTTTATTGTTTATGATGAGTCGACGCTTTGTTATTATTATGAAATAGCAACTGCACCAGTTCCAACTGATTCTACTTTATTTGTGAGTCCTGTTGTAGTTAATAATATTACTTGTACAGGAAGCGCTGATGGAAACGTAAGTTTTGATGTGACTAGTAGTTATGTTGTTCCTACAGATGTAACTTATGAAATATTTGATTCATTATCATTTGTTCCTACCGGGATTTCAGGTATAGGTACGGTTCCTGCTAGTGGTACTTTATCATTTTCCAATTTAGGTCCTTTACCTTTTGGAACTTTCTTTGTTTTAGTAAAAGAAGATGTAGGTGCTACTAATGCTGGTTGTAGTGTAGTTACAACTTCATTTAATATTACTGAATCTGCTATTTTATTATCTATTACGGCTTCTGTTTCAAAAAACGAAAACTGTAATGAATTAGGTGTTATTTCAGCAATTGGAAAAGATGGTACTGCTCCATATGAATATCAAGCTGTATTAACAGGAAATCCAATAGTACCGGGTAACTGGGCTAGTCCAAATACATTTAATTTAGCAGGTGGTAATTATGATATTTATGTAAGAGATGCGTATGGATGTATTAAATCTGTGTCTAATTTATTTTTACCTACAGATGCACCACCAACAATTGATCCCGTTGCATTACAATGTTTTACAGGAACACCTATTTCAATTACCTTATCAGGGACTACTTCTGTTGGTCCAGTAACCTATAGTATAGGCACTGGAGGAATAGCAGGTGCTTATCAAGCAAGCCCAACATTTAGTATTAATGCAGCAGGAACTTACGATGTGTTTATTAAAGATGGTAATGGCTGTGTTGCACAAGATATCTATGTAGTACAACCAGAATTGGTATTGGATGCTAATATGACAAAGGAATTAGATTGTACCGTTTCTTCAGGCGCTGAAATCACTTTAACAGCAATAGGAGGAACAGGAATCTACAGTTTATATGAATTTAGTACGGATAGTGGAGCAACATATAATAGTATGTTAGCTAATATTTATACTGCATCAGTAGCCGGAACTTACCAATTTAGAGTAACTGATGATTTTGGGTGTCAGGCAGAGTCAGCTATAATCACAGTAGATCCAATTTCAAACCCAACGGCTTCAACAAGTAAAGTAGACCCGAGTTGTCAAGGAGATACTAATGGATCAGTACAAATTATAGCCACTGGAGGCGTTGGACCTTATACTTATAGTTTTAATGGTAGTGCCTTCACTACAACCTCATTTTATCCAGGTTTTGGTGATGGGACTTATACTTATGAAGTTAGAGATTCAAAATCTTGTAGTTACACTGATACGGTTACTTTAATAGAACCAACAGCGTTAACCACCACAGTAACAGTAACACCTTTTAGCTGTAGTTTAAGCAACACCAAACAGTCAGCAGTTATAACCATAGATGTTCCAACAACAGGGACACCACCTTATCAATATAGTTTTAATGGTTCTGGATATAGTTCAATAACCAATACATTAACGATTAATGATAATGGCACAAATCAAGTTATTAATTATTCTGTAAAAGATGCCAATGGTTGTACATATAGTGATTCAGTTACAATATTTGCTTTAAACCCACCAACTGACTTAGATTTTACATCGACAGCTATTACTTGTAATCCTACAGAATTAACAAGTGATGTAACGCTAACAGCAACCAATGGTGTTTTACCATTAACTTATGCTATTGTATCTCCAGTAAGTGCAACAGGAAATACTACAGGATTAAATAGTGGTGTATTTACAGGATTGGCAGCGGATACTTATGTATTTAGAGTTACAGATGACAATGGCTGTTATTATGAAGAATCATATACTGTAGATCCAGTAACCAATATTACAGTTTCAGGAGCCTTAATTAGTGATGTTACATGTAATGGAGCTTCCAACGGTGCCGTAGACTTTACGGTTTCAAATTTTGCAACCACCTACAGTTATACCATAAATGCAGGAGCACCAGTATTATTACAATCTGGAACTACCATTAGTTTAACAGGATTACCAATAGGAAATCAAACTATTGATGTGACTGATGACACCACAGGATGTACAGCTTCATTTACAGTATTAGTCAGTGAGCCAACTATATTAACCTTGGTAGAAACATCAAATATTAATGCAACCTGTAATACGGGTGCTCAAGTAACCGTAACAGCTGGTGGAGGTACACCAGGTTATACCTATGCATTTGTTCAAGACACATTTTCTCCAGCAGGACTTTATACAACAAGTAATACTGCTGTTTTAGACCCATTAACCAATGTAAATTGGGATGTTTGGGTCATGGATAATCAAGGTTGTACAACTCAAATTGATGTTGTTATTGCGACAGATCCATCACCAACGGTAACAACACCTCCTTTGGCTTCAAATCAATGTATAGTCACTTCAGGTTTTACCTTTACGGCAACGGGAGCATCAGGAGTTCCACCATATGTGTATAGTATCAATGGCGGTGCATCCTATCAATCAAGTGCGACATTTACAGTCAATGTACCAGGAACGTATTTTGTAACAATTAAAGACGCCAATGGTTGTACAGACATTAGTCCTACAGCAACTGTTGTGTATGCACCATTAAATACAGTTGCTTCAATAACAAAAGAATTAGATTGTACAATATCACCAGATGCAGAGATTACGGTTACTATTTCAGGCGGTAATGGACCATTTACGTATACGGTTCAAAAAGGAGCAGGAGCACCAAGTGCACCAAGTGGGCCTATTGCAGGACCTACATTTACATATCCAGTTTCTCTGGCTAATGTAGATACTTATACATTTGAAATTACAGATGCTAATGGTTGTACTTCAACAAGTACAATCACAGTAGACCCAATAACCAACCCAGTAGTCACAGCCACTAAAACAGATGTAAGTTGTAATACTACAGGTTTTGACGGTACTGTCCAATTAACAGGATCAGGAGGTTCAGGAGGTTATACTTATAGTGATGATAATGTAACATTTACATTGACATCATTATTTACAGGATTATCAGCAGGACCTTATACGTTTTATGTAAAAGACAGTAAAGATTGTACTTCAAGTGTATCTGTAACCATAGCAGAACCGACTGCGTTAGTTGCTACAGCAAGCGCAACAGACTTTAGTTGTAGTGCAACCAATACGTATCAATCAGCATTAATAACCATTGCTATACCTACAACAGGAACGGCACCATATACTTATAGTTTTAATGGTGGTGCAACTTTTAGCTCTAGCAATACACTAACGGTAAATGATAATGGAACCGATCAAACATTTTCTTATGTAGTAAGAGATGCTAATGGATGTTCAACAGCACCTCAAAATATAACGATAGTAGCTTTAGATCCACCAACAGATTTAGCATTTTCGTCAGCACCAATTACTTGTACAGTTCCAATAACCACAGTTAGCGTAGTTGCAACAAATGGTGTTGGCGTATTAACTTATGCTATTCTTTCTCCTGTTGCAAGTGCGACATCAAATACAACTGGTAACTTTGCAGGCTTAGCACCAGACACGTATGTATTTGAAGTAACAGACGCCAATGGTTGTTATTATCAAGAATCATATACTGTTGACCCAGTAACTAATATTACAGTTGCGGGAACTTTAGTTAATGATGTGTCTTGTAATGGCGGTTCAAATGGCGCCGTAGACTTTACAGTTTCAAATTTTGCAGGCACCTATAGTTATGCAATTAATGGAGGACTAGCAATGGTTGGACAATCCACAGCAACTATTAGTTTAACAGGATTGCCAATAGGAAATCAACAAATTGATGTAACCGATGAGATTACAGGTTGTATAGCTACAGAAACAATTAATATCACAGAGCCGGTAAGTGCATTAACATTTACTGCAATAGCAACAAATGTATACTGTACAAATGACGAATCACAAATTACAGTTACAGCAACAGGAGGTACACCAAATTATACCTATGCTGCGGTAATATCAGGAGACCCAGCTCCATTAGCGGCAGCTTATGGCAATAGTAATGTAGTTACGGTAGACACCAATTCAGGAACAGACTTAGTTTGGGAAGTATATGTAAAAGATATTAATGGTTGTTTTATCATGAATACAGTTACCGTAATACTTGATCCAGAACCAACAGTAACGGTTCCAACGGGAGCGTCCAATCAGTGTAATTTAACAGGAACACCTTATAGTTTTACTATCACGGGCAGTACAGGAGTACCACCTTTAACATATTCAATTGGAACAGGTTTCCAGTCTAGTGGAACATTTACAGGTTTAGCACCTGGGAATTATTTTGTAACTGTAAAAGATGGAAATGGTTGTACTGCAATTAGTCCAACTTCTGTAATGATTTATCCACCACTAGATTTAACACCAACAATAACAGCATTACCAACATGTGCAGATAACGACGGTATCATTACAGTATCTCCATCTGGTGGTTCTGGAACTTATACCTACGTGATTAGTCCAAGTGTAGGATCATTATCTGGTAATGTATTTTCAAATGTTCCATCAGGAACCTATACAATTACAATAACTGATACAGTTACTTCTTGTTCAAAAGATGTTGCTGTAACATTATCTGCCGCTACACCGGTAACATTTACAACATCAGTTGATGATGTAAGCTGTAATGGAGGTAATGATGGTATCATCACCGTCAACTTACCTGCAAGCAATGACAATCCTATTTATACCTATGAGATTATTGCGGGTCCATCAATCGTTCCTGCACAAAACTCTAATATCTTCACAGGATTGTTGGTTGGAAATTATACCGTCCAAGTTAATTCCGGAAGAGGATGTTCCGCAACTGCCGTTGTTCCTGTTGGAGAACCAACACCTTTAACAGTTTCTGGAACAGCAACAGCATTTGGATGTGCTCCGGATAATTCGGTAAATACTTCTACATTGACTATAACTGAAGTAGGAGGTACTTCACCGTATTCATATAGCATTGATGGTGTTAATTATTTAACAAACAACATTTTTGATATTATTGATACAGGGGTTTCTCAAACGATTAACATTTTTACAAAAGATGCTAATGGTTGTTTAGCAACAAATACCGTTGTGATAGCACCACTGCCAACTTTAACAGCAGCCACTGTTGCTATTGCAACACCTATAGATTGTAACAATACAGGTTCAGTAGCTATTTCTGTAACTGGTGGTTCAGGTAATTTTACGTACCAAATGTTACCAAGTGGGGCAGCTCAAGCTTCAAATACATTTAGCATTACACTACCTGGAGATTATTATTTCCAAGTAAATGATATAACTACGGGATGTACAATAGCAACCTCAGCATTTACAGTTGCACCTTTTGATACTATTGATGTGATAGCTACAGCTACAACACCAGTAACGTGTTTTGGTGATACTGATGGTGCTTTGGAAATTAATGTAACTGGTTATACCGGAACTTATAATTATGAAGTATTTGATAGTTCAGGGGCTTCAGTTAGCGGAATTGTTGCAGCAAATACAACAACAAACCCACAAGTCATTACAGGATTGTCTGGAGGAAATTATACCGTGGCAGTTACAGAAACGGGGAGCCCATTTTGTGCTACCATATCAAATATGGTTACTATAGCGTCTCCATCAGCTGCTTTAACACTTGTAGCCAATGAAACTTCTAATGTGACCTGTACCAATGATAAAGGTACCATTACGTCCATTGCCAGTGGTGGTTGGGGAACTTATGAGTATGAATTAACAGGTACAGCTACCGTTGCATATTCACCTAATGGCACGTTTACGAACTTATCAGCAGGAAATTACACGATAAATGTAAGAGATGCCGGAGGATGTATTGCGTCTGATAATGTAACGCTTACTATTCCAACACCAATAAATGCTACGGTCACACCAAGTACAACATTATTGTCTTGTTTTGGAGATACCAGTGCAACAATAACAGTAAGTGGTGTTACAGATGGACAAGGAAGTAATTATTCATATACACTAATTACAATTTTACCAACAGTAAGTACTTCAGGACCTCAAGCCTCACCTGTATTTAGTGGATTGGGAGCAGGAACTTATAATGTGGTTATAACTGATGGCTATAATTGTGCCTTTACGTCTGCGCCTATTGTGATATCAGAGCCTACTAAAGTACAATCAAGCTTGGTTAAATCAACATCACAAACATGTTTAACTGGTACAACACTTACACTAAGTGCAACCGGAGGAACAGGACTATATACGTATAGTGATACGGCTTCATTCGCAACATTTGGAACATTTGTTTCATCAACAACAATTAATGTAGCACCTGGAACCTATATGTATTATGTTAGGGACGCTAACGGTTGTGCTGCTAATGTGTCCAATCAAATCAAGATAGATCCATTACCTGCATTGGTGGTGAATTTATCCTTAGCGAATGCCATTATCAATTGTGCCGGAGATAATACCGGTGTTATTGTAGCAACGGCACAAGGTGGGTTAGGAAATTATATATATACATTGCAAGATGGTTCTGGAACCAATATACCAGGTGCAACCCAAAATAGTCCTGGTAGATTTACCCAGCTTTTTGCGGGTGATTATCAAGTAAGGGTTGATAGTGGTGATTGTAGTACTACATCTGCATTAGTAAGCATTACTGAGCCTGCTTCACCATTAATAGCTCCGTATATAAAAAGTGATGTTACTTGTAATGGATCCAATAATGGAACGGTGGAAATAAATGCTTCTGGTGGAACCGGTCAAATTAAATATGCTATATCTCCACAATTAAATCAGTTTTTTGTATCCAATGTATTTAATGATCTGGCGCCTGGTATCTATGATGTCATAGCTCAGGATGAATTAGGTTGTTTTGTGATGATTAATTTCACAATAACAGAACCAAGTCCGTTAATATTGAATGTCGTTGCTGGATCATTGCTGCCAGAGGTTTGTTCTGGAGATATGGATGGTGAATTTAGTATTGACCTTTCAGGAGGAACAGCTCCTTATAGTGTGAGTTTAGATGATTATAACGGCGTTTATACAATAGGAACTTTAGGACAAACCCAATTTGATTTTACAGGATTAAGAGGTGGTGATCATATAGTTTATGTACGTGATAACTTAGGTTGTGAAACAGAATGGACCATCGCATTCCCAGAAGCAGTAACTATAAATCCGATGGCTAATGTTGATGATAGTTGTATAAATAATTCAGCTTCCAACACAGTTACCGTAACGGTTGATGCCAGCGTTAATCCCGTAGATTTGGATTATTCATTGGATGGCGCAGCTTATGTAGCTAGTAACATTTTCACAAATGTTGCAGCGGGAACCAATCATTATATTGATGTAAGACATACCAATGGTTGTATACAAAGGACTTCATTGTTTGATATTGATCAAATAGACCCATTGACATTGGTATTGATTGATGGTGGATTAAATGAGATTGTTGCAGTAGCAACTGGAGGGTCTGGAGTGTACCAATACACCGTTAATGGCGAATTCTCAGGTAATTCTGACAGCATTATCATTTATAAATCAGGTGATTATGTGATTACTGTGACAGATGCTAACGGATGTGAGGCTACAGCCACTAAATATATGGAGTACATTGATATCTGCATACCAAACTATTTCACACCAAATAACGATGGTGTTGAAGACACCTGGGCTCCTGGTTGTACTTTAAACTATAAAAACCTGGTGTTTTTAATATTTGACAGATACGGCCGTAAAGTAGCAACCTATCGTCTTGGAGAAAAATGGGATGGAAAATATAAGGGCGTTGAGTTGCCTTCGGGAGATTATTGGTACACATTAAAACTCAATGATACTAAAGATAGCCGTGAATTTGTAGGTCATTTTACACTGTATAGATAATAGTAATAATGGGTGTTTATGATATCTAAAATAATATTTAATAAAATGAAAAAGCTAATAGTATTTTTTCTTCTAATGATGATTGCTACTAGTTATGGCCAAGAGTTAAATTTGCCTGTATTTACGCAATATTTAGCTGATAATAATTTTGTGGTATCGCCTACATATGCCGGAATTGGCGACAATCTTAGAATTAGGGCCAATGGGTTAACCCAATGGGTAGGTATTAAAGATGCTCCCGATAACCAATCGTTATATGCCGATTTTAGGATTGCGGACCGTTCTGGAGTTGGAATATCATTGTATAATGATAAAAACGGTTATACAGCACAAACTGGTGTGAAATTTTCATTTGCACATCATCTTATTTTAGATTATTATGAAAAACAGTACCTTTCTTTTGGGATATCTTATAATATTAATAATTTTAAAATTAACATTAATAATTTTAATCCAACTTATGAAATACCAATTGTAGATCCATTTATTACAGACAACAGGTCAATTTCAAATAATAATTTTGATGTTGGTGCTCTGTATAGAAATAAAGGATATTATCTTAGTTTTAATGCGAGTAATATTTTGGCTAAGGATATTAGAAATTTTTCAGGTGTAGAACCAGACTTACTTCTTAATTATCAAGTCTTTACCGGATATGTATTTAAAAGTAAGACTAATAGTAAAATAGAATTTGAACCTTCAGTTTACTATCAATTATTTGCCAATGATAAACGTTCAAGTACGGATATTAATTTTAAATTCAGAAAGTATAACAAATATGAAGATTATTATTGGGCAGGAATATCATACCGGTTTTTGAACGACCAACTTTTAAAACCATTAAATGTTGGGCCTATGTTCGGATTTAAAAAGGCTAATTTTTATTTTGGATACTCCTATCAAATAACAATGAACCAATTATCATCCTTCAATTCAGGTACGCATGTTGTAACCATTGGTTTTGACTTTTTACAAAGCATTAGTAATTGTCCGTGTACACAAAGCCCTGTACATTAATGATAACCCAGCATTTTGAAGTTTTATATTATTTCTAACAGAAGTTTATTCTAATGGATTCAAATGGGTAAATTTGCATTCTTAAAAAAATAAAGCAGTAGTCTTTTTCTCTTTTGAAATGACTCATCTTTGTTGAAATGGAATGTAAGTAGTCATGGAATTAAAAGTTAAGCAACGCTTTGCATTAAGTACCTATTTTTTCTTATCAGGACTTTGTTTTGCAACCTGGGCTTCCAGAATACCTACAATTAAAACATTTTTCAACCTTAATGATGCCCAATTGGGTACTATACTTTTGGCAATGCCAATAAGTTCTTTGATTGGGTTACCAATTTCAGGTTGGTTAGTATCTAAATTTGATAGTCGGCAACCGTTATTAGTGGCCTTTATTTTATTTTTATTTTCTTTAATCTGGATAGGTTCTGCGCAATCAACTTTAACTATCATTATAGCCATTAGTTTTTTTTCTTTTTTTATGCGAATTCTGAATATAGCAATGAATACGCAATCCATAATTATCCAGAGAAAATTTGAAAAACGTATTGTGGGTTCCTTTCATGGACTTTGGAGTACGGGTGGGTTATTTGGGGTCGCCTTTTCTACACTAATGGTCAAATTAAATATTGGTATTGCCAATCATTTACTGGGAGTTTCAGTGTTTTCAATGGGTATCATTTTTTTAGCGTACCAGTTTACAATTAGGAATGATAAATCTCCAACGGGGAATACAATAATTTTTGGAAAACCAGATCCATTTATTTTATACTTAGGGATTCTTATTTTTTTAGCGGCCATTTCTGAAGGTGGTATGTTTGATTGGAGTGGTGTGTATTTTAAAGAAGTTATTAAAGAAAGGATCTTTACGTATGGGTATCTTTCTTTTATGACTTGTATGGCGTTATCCAGATTTTATTCGGATAGATTAATACATAAAATTGGAACTAAAAAAACATATATACTTAGTTCAACAGTTATTTCAACAGGTATTTTAGTGGCTATTATATTCCCTTATTTTTGGACCGCACTATTAGGGTTCTGTCTTGTAGGATTTGGTACTGCTGCAATTTTCCCAATGACTTTTGCATTAGCAGGAACTTCCAAAAAATATTCGCCAGGAATGGCCATTTCCATCATTTCAACTTATGGTATCCTTGGTATGTTCATAGGGCCACCGCTGATTGGATATTTGTCGCATGCTTTCGGATTAAAAAATGCCTTTTTTGTATTTGTAATGGTAGCACTTTTAATGATTCCTATTTCTCAGATGTTTTTCAAATATCAGGAAAAACAGAAATAATCTATTTTTGCTATTGTGTCACTTGTATTTCTATGGTTTGGTCAATTTGATTGGAGGCATTACCCACATAAACAATATAGTTTCCTTTTTCAACATTCCAGTCAGAAATAGATTCATCATAAAAAGCTAATGTATTAACATCAATGGAGATTTCAACCGTTTTGGTTTCTTTTGTTTTTAAATTAACTTTTTTAAAACCTTTCAATTCTTTTACAGCCCTTAAAACTTTTGAATTAGGTTTGCCTATGTACACCTGAACTATTTCTGATCCATCTTTCAATCCTGTATTAGTAACATTACAACTCAGTTTAATAGTATCTTTAAAATCATAAAGTTTCTTATCAGTTTTGGCTGCTGAAATATTAAAAGAAGTATACGATAGGCCATACCCAAATGAAAATTGTGGTTTAATGTTTTTAGTTTCGTGCCATCTGTATCCAACTAAAATATCGTCTTTATAATATTCATTAATGCCATCACCGGGATATGATAATTCGCCATAATAATGTGCCCCATTATCCACTAATTTTACAGGAAATGTAAACGGTAATTTTCCTGAAGGGTTCACATCACCACTTATTATATTTGCAATGGCATATCCAGTCATACTGCCAAGGTACCACGTCTGAAAGATGCCTTTTACCTCGTCTATCCAAGGCATGGCAACAGCATTACCAGAAATTAAAAATACCCCAACATTTTTATTGACTTTTAAAATATCATTGATGAGGTCATCTTGTCCGAAAGGCAGATGATACGATTTTCGGTCGCCATTTTCACAATCTTGAAGGTGACTTTTGTTGAGGCCGCCAAAAAATAAAACAAGGTCCGCTTTTTTAGCCACATTAATGGCTTCCGTTTTTAAGGAATCTGCATTAAGGTTAGATGGCATTACTTTATCATAGACTGACGGTCCGGAAGCATAACCCATGGTATGAATTATGGTGGCATTTTTATATCTTTTTTTTAGGCCTTCTAAAGGGGATATTTCAAACTGTACTTTTAATTCTGATGAGCCTCCTCCAATGGTCATTGGCCTAGTGGCGTTTTCACCAATAACCGCAATAGTTAACTGCTTATCATCTTTTATAGGAAAAAAAGCATCTTTGTTTTTAAGCAGTACCATACCTTCTTCAGCTACTTTTTGAGCTACTTGATGATGTTCAATAGTATTTTTATTACCAAGTGGACGATTGGGGTTTAAATTAGTTCTGTACATTAACCTGAGAATCCGTCTCACTTTATCATCAACAATTGATTCATCTATCTCTCCAGATTTAAGCAATTCTAAAAAGGGCCTTGCTAAATAATAGTGCTCATAATGCGATACTTTTGAGGTTCCAAGTCCGTCTGTTCCTGTGCCCATTTCAATATCTAACCCAAAAAGTGCTGATTCCCAAGTATCATGGGCGCCACCCCAATCTGTAATGACGACGCCATCAAAATTCCAATCTGTTTTTAAAATTTTATTCAATAACAACTCATTATGGCAACAATGCTGCCCTCTAAATTTATTATAAGCTCCCATAACCGACCACACATGGCCTTCAGTAACGGCTGCTTTAAATGCCGGTAAATAAATTTCATATAAGGCCCTGTCACTTACTTCAACATTTATTTCATTTCGCCATACTTCTTGGTTATTTAGTGCATAATGTTTAATACATGCAGCAACACCATTTTTTTGAACACCTTTTATGTATGGAACCGCCATCACGGAGGCTAAAAACGGGTCTTCTCCCATATATTCAAAATTTCTGCCATTTAAAGGCGTTCGGTAGATATTTACGCCAGGAGCAAGAAGGACATCCTTTTTTCTGTAACGCGCTTCTTCACCAATACTAAACCCGTATTGTTCAGATAATTCCGGATGGAAGGTCGCTGCTAAACAGGTTAATGCCGGAAAACCTGTTATAGAATCATTCGTCCACTTGGCATAACCCCAATCATCCCAGTTTATTTCTGCTCTTACGCCATGAGGGCCATCAGACATCCAAATTTCTGGGATTCCCAACCGTTCAATTCCTTTGGTGCTAAATTTAGATTGCGCATGGCATAGCGACACTTTTTCCTCTAAAGTTAATTGGGAAATAATGTTTTCAATTTGATCTTTAATAGCTTGAGAGATAGGCTCTATAGATTCATCATCATTTGAAAAATTTTCTTTTTGAACTTGGGCATGTAATCCGGAAGAAATAAAGCAAATAGCAATAATACCAAAGACTCTAAAAAATGTGATACGTAATCTAAACATTTATATAAATTTAATTTTCTATTATTTCAACTTCAAATAGTTTGTCCCAGCGTTTACCAGTAACAAAAACAGTATTCGTTTTTGGGTTATATGCTATACCGTTTAATACATCCAAACCCTCATGTTGTGTAACCAGTTTTTTTAAAGGCGAAAAATCTATGACACCAATCACCGCACCGTTTTTTGGGTTAATAATGGCTACACCATCTTTTTGATAACGGTTGGCATAAATTTTTCCGTTAACCCATTCCATTTCATTAATACCTACAATTTTACCTTTATTGGTATATACTTGAATATTTTCTTGCTCAATAAGCGTATCTGGATTCAAAAGCCATATTTTTTCAGTACCATCACTTTTATAAATAATATTCTTGTTGTGAGTTAATCCCCAACCTTCTTTGCTTTTTCCATATTTAAAGCTGTCAATTTTTTTAAAAGTATTCACATCATAAACAAACCCAGTGCCCTTTTTCCAGGTTAATTGATAAATTTTGTTGTTTAAAATAGTTAAGCCTTCACCAAAATACGCATCAGCCAGATTGAAGTTTTTTAAAACTTTTCCGCTTTTATAATCTACTTTCCTAAGTTTGGATTCTTTGTATTGACCCGTACTTTCGTATAATGTATCGTTAAAAAATTCCAAACCTTGAGTATATGAAGTCATATCATGTGGGTATTCATTAATTATTTTATAGGTATATATTTTTGGAACCTCACTATTTAATATGGTAATATTCTGGACTACAGATTGATGTTCATTATTAAAATAAACAGTCACTTCAATATTTTGTTTGCCTAATTTGAAATTTATTAAAGGTGTTGATTTTTGAATTTTCTTGCCATCTAAAGTGTACAAAATAGAATCAATGGTGTGACCTTTTGGATTGTCAATTGATAAGATTAATGTTTCACTATTTGAAAAGGTTTTATTTTTTGAGTTGGTATTTAATTTAAAATCACTTTTTTTTTGACCGGTATTTGTGCCACAGGCGATAAATAAAACCCCTAAAAATATGATTGTGAGCTGTTTAAAACTATTCATGTTGTTTGTAAATTTTAAGCAAGATATTTATTTAAAATCAGTTTAAAAAATCATTGTGAAAATTTTAAAAGGTTGTATCTTTGCAACCGGCAAGTCCTACACAACCAGCTCCTGTTGAATCCTCCAGATCGGGAACGAAGCAAAGGTAAATGGTCGTAGCGGTGTGATGTAGGTAGCTTGCCT
>TARA_R110002050_G_scaffold2116_3_pt1 | contig 38235 bp, 31 predicted proteins | sample TARA_R110002050 | Tara Oceans TARA_R110002050 (sample SAMEA4396988) | marine metagenome | biome: Polar Biome; feature: [DCM] deep chlorophyll maximum layer (ENVO:01000326); material: water (ENVO:00002006), including particulate matter (ENVO:01000060) such as... | depth 25 m
ACCACATCATAGTTGCTTGTCTGTTCTTTTTTCGACATTCGATTCTTCTTAGGCTGGCAAAAGTACAGGTTTTCAACTAACTTTTTGATATGCTTTTAATTTAAGTCCCGGTATTTGGATAAGCACAAAAAAAGCAACCCAGAGGCTGCTTTTTAAATTCATTCCATGTTTCTTTTACTTGGTCAACAAATACTTGTTGATGTTTTCAATAAACATGTTCTTCGTTTCTTCTTCCGAGCGTCCAATTCCTGCCATCATGACTGGTTTTCCATCCATGGGTATGTACAGGAAGGCCGGAATGCTCTGAACGCCGAATACACCAGCCAGTTCACGTTCTTTCTCTGTATCGATTTTATAAACGTCAATTTTGCCTGCAAACTCATGCGATACTTCTTCCAAAATGGGTGAAGCGATCCGGCATGGGCCACACCAGTCGGCATAGAAGTCAATAACAACGGGTTTGTCTCCCAAAAACTTCCATTCCTCGGGCGATTCCTGGTAATTCCAGACTTCTTTCAGAAACTCGTCTTTTGAAATTAGAACTGTTCCCCCTTGCTTTTCGTCCTGCGAAACACTTGCAGTTTGTGTTTCGGCGGTCTCGTCATTCGTTTTTCCATTGCCGGTTGCGCATCCAGCGGTCGTTACAGCTGCCAATGCGATTACTGCTAAGAACTTTTTCATGCTATTTGTTTTTTATTGAATTTCAGTTATTGAATTATTTTAAAAATATAAAAATGCAAATATATAGAAAATTAAATATCAATGATTGTGCCATTTTCGGATTCGAGTTGTTTTGTCAGGTGCAATTTTTTTTGTGGTTGACGCAACCCCAAAGCCTACCTATGTATCTATTGTGTGTAAATTCAAACTGAAAAAGGAGAAAAAAAATGAAGACGCTTTTGAAATTTAGTTTAATCGGAATGCTGGCCATAGGTTTGTTCAGCTGTGATTTAAATGATGATGACGATTATTCTTTAGGGAAATACTGGGTTGGATTCGGTATTGTTGATGTGGAAAACGGATCAGATTACACCATCAAGATGGATGATGGATCTGAGCTTTTTCCGGTAAACAGTGCAATTCATTGGCATGAAGACGACGACAGTACGCGTGTTCTTGTCAACTACACCATTCTTGACGAGAAGCGGGTAAATGAAGAGTATGAGGAATACTACGTGCGTGTTAATTCAGTGAAAGATATCTTGTTTAAAGGTATTTTGGATATTACCGAAGAAACTGAAGATAGCATTGGCAATGATCCGATTCATGTTGAAGATGTTTGGACTGTTAATAACATGCTGACGTTTGAACTGCAGTATTTGGGAAGTAGCCGGATTCACTATGTGAATTTGGTGAAGGAGCCTGGTGAGCTGACCGCCGATGATGAGCCAATTCAACTGGAGTTGCGGCACAACGACCGCGATGATTATCCCAGCTACCACATGTCGGCCTTTGTTACGTTTGACCTGAGTTCGCTTCAAATTGAAGGGCAGGATTCGGTGATGTATACCGTAACAGGAAAAGATTACCATGGTGAAGTTTTTGAGTATGATGGAACTTATCGCTATTGATGGGTGATTGCATCAATTGGTTAAGATGATGGCACCTGTCCCGTTTCGGGGCAGGTGTTTTTGTTAAAATATGCACTTTACGCGACAAGATCATTTTATTATCCTTTTCAAAATCGTATTTTTCGGGTCCTGAAAAATGAGATTAATCGATGAAAAAACAACTTTTCTTATCTGTTCTGGCCTTACTGATTGGTGCCGGAACAAAATCAACCGCTATGGCAGAAGAACGAAAAACGTATATCCCAGAAACTCCTGTGCTAACATCTGATGTCATGACCCCTGAGGTTTTATGGTCGTTTGGACAGCTTGGAAACACGGAGCTTTCGCCCGATGGACAAACCGTCTTGTTTGGCGTAACGTATTATGACATTAAAGAGAATAAGCCGTACCGGGAGTTGTACACGGTTCCTGCGAAAGGAGGCGAGGTGAGTCGAATCACCAATACAGCACTCAACGAGTCGGGTGCACGATGGCGTCCCGATGGGAAAAGAATCGGGTATTTGTTTGCTGCCGACGGAGAAACCCAGCTTTGGGAAATGAATGCGGACGGATCCGATCCTGTGAAAATATCTCAAGTTGAAGGCGGAATTACTGGTTTCAAGTATTCGCCTGATCAGAAACACATTTTCTACACCAAATCGGTCAAGCTTGATGACGACATTCACGATTTGTTCCCGGATTTACCAAAAGCCAATGCCCGCCTGGAAGATGACTTGATGTATCGCCACTGGGACAAATGGCATGACTACACCTACAACCACATCTTTGTGACCGAATACGGACAAGGTGAAATAACATCGGGGAAAGACATTCTGGAAAGTGAAAAATTCGATAGCCCGGATAAGCCATTTGGCGGATTGGACGAAATTGTTTGGAGTCCGGACGGAAAGCAACTGGTTTATTCATGCAAAAAACTGACCGGAAAAGAATATGCCCTTTCAACCAATACCGATTTGTATTTGTACGATTTGGAGTCCGGGCAAACGACCAACCTCACCGAAGAAAACAAAGGATACGATAAAAGTCCGCTTTTTTCGCCCGATGGAACAAAGCTGGCTTGGACCAGCATGGCCCGCGATAGATACGAAGCCGACCAAACCCGTTTGTTTGTGCTGGATTTGAAGACCGGCAAAAAGACCAATTATTCTGAAGGTTGGGAGCAGAATGCCAGCCATTTAAGTTGGTCAAGCGATGGAAAGCTGATCTATTTTATCAGCAATATTCATGCAACCGACGAAATTTACAGCCTGATTTTGAAAAGTGGAAAAATAAGTCGCCTGACCGATGGGATACACAATTACCAGTTGGCTATTGAAACAGCCGATGGAAAATTGTTGGCTCAAAAAGTGTCCATGTCGCAGCCAGCCGAATTGTATTTAGTAAACCCGGAAACAGGCGAGGATGAACCGCTGACGACAATCAATAAAGGCTTGCTTGATCAGTTGGAGATGGGTAAGGTGGAAGAACGCTGGGTGAAAACAGTAGATGATAAAGACATGCATCTGTGGGTGATTTATCCGCCACATTTCGATCCGAACAAGAAGTATCCAACCTTGCTGTACTGTCAGGGCGGACCGCAGGGAACGGTAAGTCAGTTTTGGTCAATCCGTTGGAATTTTCAGATGATGGCGGCTAACGGTTACATTGTTGTTGCGCCAAACCGCCGGGGCTTGCCGGGCTTCGGAATGGAATGGCTGGAGCAAATCAGTAAGGATTATGGCGGCTTGAATATTCAGGATTACTTTTCGGCGATTGATGCCCTGGCCAAAGAACCCTTTGTTGACAGGGAGCGGCTGGGCGCTGTTGGTGCCAGTTATGGGGGCTTTTCAGTTAATTACCTCGCGGGGCATCATGAAGGACGTTTTAGCGCGTTTATTTCACACTGTGGCATTTTTAATTTCGACCAGATGTATGTTACAACTGAGGAAATGTGGTTTGAAAATTGGGACATTGGCGGTCCGTTTTGGGAAAAGGACAATCGGGCAGCGCAGCGATCATACAGCTTTTCGCCACACTTGTTTGTTGAGAAGTGGGACACTCCGATTCTGGTTATTCACGGTGAAAAAGATTTCCGGATTCCGTATACGCAGGGAATGGGGGCGTTTAATGCAGCTGTTCTGCGCGATGTTCCGGCTCAGTTTCTTTACTTTCCCGAAGAGAATCATTGGGTTACTTCGCCCCAAAATGGGATTGTATGGCAGCGGGTTTTTAAACAGTGGCTGGATAAATGGCTGAAATAGTAGCGTCAGTTTAATAAGATAAGGTGAACGATCTATCTTTGAGTTTCTATGCATGGTGAATTTTCATCCTGAAGAAAGGAGTCGAAGTCCAATTAAAGCGTTGGAAAATAATTGCATTCCACCGCTTTTCACTTTTTTTAAGCCAAGTTGGTTTCGTAATTAGAAATCCTCTTGAGAGATTTTGTATGATGCTACATCTTCCGGGTTTCCTTTTCAAGATTAGCCGCCATTTCTATCGGCACTTTCAGCGTGAAGGTGCTTCCCTTTTTGGGAATGGAACAAACTGTCAGTTCGCCACCCAATATTTTGGTAATACGTTTTGAAATGGCCAGTCCAACACCAATACCACTATAAACCCGGGTGCTTGAATCATCGATCTGCCTGAAAAAGTCAAAAATCAATTCTTGCTGATGTTGAGGAATTCCGATTCCACTGTCTTTAATTTGGATGGAGAGGCTGTTGTCAGCTATGTCTGCCCGATACTCGATGGTGCCTGATTTAGTGAATTTTATGGCATTTTTTAACAGGTTGATGATGATTTGGTTAATTTTGATTGAGTCCGCAATGAAATGATTGCTAATAAAATTAGGCGATGGGTTGTACCGTAGTTTCAGGTTCTTTCCTTTTTCCGATGAGTTCAACATTTCATCCAGTAATGTCTTATGCTGAAGAAACATGTCACTGCCTTTTAGATATTCTTTTCTTATTTGGACATAGGACTCGTCGGCCAGAGCCAAGTTTAGAATATCTTCGATTATTTGCAGTAAATTTTTTCCGCTTCGATATATTTTATCAGCAAAATTACTGATTTCATCCGTTGGTATTTTGTTCATCCTTAGCAGGTCGCTAAAGCCAAGAATGTGATGCAGCGGTGTACGCAACTCGTGGTTTACTGTTGCCAAAAAAGCGGATTTTAAGTGGTCACTTTCCTCGGCTTTTTCTTTCGCTTTTACCAATACTTTCTGATGAATATTGGCATTCAGTGCACTTGCAATGGCGTGGGCGACTGTATTCATGAGATGGATGTCGGCTTCAAGCCACGATTTTTCCTTAAGAACTGAGTCGAATCCCATAAAACCAAGAAGGTTTTTCTGGAAATGAATAGGAACCACCAACAGCGAAGTAATCGATTGGCTCCGTAAAATTTCTTTTTCCGCCCCGGCATCAATTGGTAGTTCTTTCACTCGTCTTATGTAGATGTGCTCAAGTTTGGTCAGCTTTTTCATCCACCAGGGGAAGATTGATACGGGCAGGTTTTGTAGTCTGGTAATCTCGGGACAGATGCTGGTTGCATGCCATTCATGGGTGTTATCCATGAACGAGTTATGGTCGCGGAACTGAAATACATAGCAACGATCGACTGCCAGAAATTGACCAATTTTTCGGAGTGTGCGGTTGATTACGTCATCTAAATCACAAAGCTGAATGCCTACAAAATCTGATGAGATTTCAGAAACCAGTTTTTCAATCTCGTAGCGGTATTGAAGCTTGGTTTTTGATTGATAAAGTTCAGAAATGTCGGTCGATGTTCCACTCAATATGCTTGGATTTCCGAAAGAATCGAGTTCTGTAATTCCACCGTTGAACTGAGCCCAAACCCAGTCTCCGTTTTTGTGCTTTAGTCTTGTCCTGAATGAGAAGTGTTTGGTGTTTGTTTGTATAACATTATTCAGGATCTCTTTAATAATTTCGCGGTCTTCCGGATGGCAGCGTTTAAACCAACGTTTGGCACTAAAAGGGTAAAGTTCTCCGGGGGTGCATCCGATGAGTTGAGCCCAGGCTTCATTAACCATGAGTTTGTCGGTGTCAATGTTCCAATGCCAGATGCCGGTTTGAGCGGCATTCAATGCAGTTTGGAGGATACGTTCCTGAGATGGCTTTATTTGCTGTTTTTGTTCCAAATGGGTTAATATTAGCTTCCTAAAATTAGAGTTTAATTTTTCATCCCTCGCATATAAGTGTGTTTTTAACTTTTATTAAGGCTTTAATAAAGAAAAAAAACTATATATGAGCCGATGTCTTTTGTTATGAAAAAATAAACTAAAGAACTACTGTTTGATTGATGTTCTTGAACCGATCTAAATTATCAATTAGCCTTTATTGAACTTACACTACAAATTACAAATAATATTTAATCAAAAAAGGGTGTTGAAGAAAATCTTATTCACACGAAATTAACAATGAGTTAGTTAGGCAAATGAGAGAAATCCGCTGCCTGGTTTTCTTCTGGTTCATCATCTTGCCATGCCGATTTTATGCAATTTCGGAAGCAGCATCTTCATCCAAAAAGAAGATAATCTTTCCTTGTTTTGGTTCAATATAAGAAGTTGGAAGTCTGTTGGCCATTTTTTTATTATTCATGATTTCCGAAATCGGTTTGGCTTTCGATTTTCCTGAAATAAGGAAATAAACCCGGTTTGCATTGTTGATCACGTTTCCGGTCAGGCTTACCCGTTTTTTGCCGCTTTCAGGGTGCGTAGCCACGTCACATATTTTGGATGATTGAAGGAGTTGCATTTCGTGAGGGAAGATTGAAGCCGTGTGTCCATCGTCTCCCATGCCCAAAATGATCAGGTCGAAAACAGGCCAGTCAGCCCGTTCGTTCAGGTGCGACTGGATCTCACGAATGTAATCTTTGGCTGCATCGTCAGGAGGCAGCTCTCCTTTTATTCGGTGCACCTGACTTTCACTCATTTTGATTTTCGAAAGCAAGTGCTTTTGTGTCATTCCGTAGTTGCTTTCTTCATCGCTTGGAGGTACGCATCGCTCGTCGCCCCACCAAAAGTGAATCCGATCCCAAGGCATTTTTGTTGCATAGGACCTGGCTAGTTCATCAAACAGTAACTTGGGGGTACTCCCGCCGGAAAGGGCAATGTCGAAACGCTGTCGGCTGCCTTTTACCATGTGAAAGAGCTCAGACGCAAAAGCTTCGGCTAGTTCTTGGGAGTTGGAGAAAATTTTTACTTCCTTGTTTTCCGCCATGATTCTTGTGTTTTAGTAGTTGCTTCAAATAATTCGTCAAATTACAATTCACAGTAAGTACCGTCATTTGACAGATTCTTACAGGGATAACGCCATTGTCCGTCTTCAATCAATTGGTCGGTAACATCTGGTCCCCAGGTGCCGGCAGGGTAGCCATAAATCGGAATATCCGGATCGTTTTGCCACGCATTCATGATGGGCTGTACGTATTCCCAGGCCTTCTCCACAGCATCGCCACGCGAATAGAGTGTGGCATCACCCTGCATGCAGTCGAGCAGCAAGCGCTCGTAAGCTGTGGGCAAACGTTGAGAGTCAGCCAGATCTTCGTAGTGAAAATCCATGTTAACGGATTGAACCCGGAAGCCGGCTCCAGGAACTTTCATGCCAAATTTGAGCAAGATTCCTTCATCTGGCTGTATGCGTATAACCAGTTGATTAGCGGTTTGTTCGGTGTTGTACTGGTTGCCAAACAAATGATGTGGCGTTTTTTTGAAATGAATCACGACTTCGGTCACCCGGGTAGGGAGCTTTTTGCCGGTTCGGATATAAAACGGGACACCCGCCCAACGCCAGTTGTCAATAAAAAACTTCATCGCCATAAAAGTTTCTGTCCGGCTTTCGGGATCAACACCTCCTTCTTGTCGGTACCCTTTTACCAAGTCGTTTTTAATATGCGATTCGATGTATTGCCCTCGGATCACGTACTTTTCGACTTCCTCTTCCCTGATTGGGCGGAGTGATTGAAATACTTTTAGTACTTCATTTCTGATGGCATCGGCTTCAACAACCACCGGTGGCTCCATAGCTACCAGACCAACCAACTGAAGTAAGTGGTTTTGCACCATGTCACGCATGGCGCCCGAATGATCGTAATAACCTCCACGGCCTTCCACTCCAAGGCTTTCGGCAGAGGTTATTTCAATGTGGTGGATGAAATTGTGGTTCCAGATGGGCTCGAAAATTCCATTGGAGAAACGCGTCACCAAAAGGTTTTGAACCGATTCCTTACCTAAATAATGGTCAATGCGATAGATTTGATTTTCAGCAAAATAGTTGAGCAGGTTCTTGTTGAGTTCTCTGGAGGAATTCAAATCTGTTCCGAATGGTTTTTCTACGATTAATCGTCTGAAACCATCGTCCGATTTGTTTAGTTTGACGCTAGCCAGATTATTCGGAATAATTTCATACAGCTGTGGTGGGGTGGACAGGTAAAAAATGAAATTCTCCGGTATCAGGTTTTCTTTGGCAATGGTCAGCAAACGATCCTTCAATATTGGGTACTCATAGGACTCGGCGGTTGAAATCGATTGGTAGTAAAGCCGGTTAAGAAATTTTTCAAGAAGGTTTTCGTCTTCATTCTTCCCCAGGAATTCGGTCATGCGCTGACGGAATTCTTTGTCGGAAAGGTTGGTGCGGCTTACGCCAAGCACCGCAAAAGCTTCAGGTAGCAGGTTTTGTTTCTCCAATTCGAGAAGGGCAGGAATTAGTTTGCGCTTGGTTAAGTCGCCTGAGGCTCCAAAAATGACTAATATATGTGATTCTGCTTGTTTCATAACGGTAATTTTGGGGATAAACAACTAGCTAGCGATGAAGTTCTAAAAGCGTTTGTTTTTTTATTATCTTGGTTACCTGCCCGCCAAATAAACAACGAAATGCCCGTTGTGCTCAAAATAGTTGAGCTGAAAGGATTGATGACAATTTACTGTTTTTAATTCTGCTGCTAATTGACTGTTTTGCTTCGGCGAAACCGATATCTGATCGACGAAGTGGATGCCCGGGATTCCGGCTATCTTGAAAACCGCTTCCTTGGCGCACCAAAAAAGACAGTGCCATTTTTCATTCTGTTGTGCCAGTTCAATTTCTGCTGGCGAGAGGTATTTTCTTTCAATTCCTAAAAAATTCCGGTTTAAGCTTTCAATATCCAGCCCAACCCGTCGATACGGGTGAAGAAAGATGCCTGCCAGTTGGTGGGAGTGGCTGATGCTAATATGCTGATAGTTGACATGTTTGATTTGTGGTTGGCCGTTTTCGTTATAATAAACTTTGAGGTCGTTGCAGCCAATGTGTCTCAGCATCATCTTTACTGTCAGCCATTCCTGTTGTCTTTTCTTATTTTTCAGCGTTTGAAATGTTTGGTCTGTTTCCAGCAGGGGAAACTGCATCTTCAGCCACTCCAGGTCTTCATCCAGTTCCCAAAGTAACAGCAAACCCTCTTCAATATGAACTTCTTTTGCTAATGGCATCGGTCAATTCCAGCTTGTTGTTTCAATCAAATGAATAATATCGGGCCGAAGGAAATCGATGACTGGCCGGATCGAGTCAATATTCGGTATTTCGCGAATGTAGAGTGCACCGCGCAAAAAATGTCTGGTGCTGTCGGTCAGGTAAAACTGAATCGGCGAAGCGGCATTCCCCTCAATATAATAAATGGTGCCATAAACGTTTCTGTCGGGATTAACGAACACCCGCTCCTCAATGGCATCGGCTTTGATGGAATGGTCATACGCCAAACGCCGCGATTCTTCCATGCGTTTATTCAGATCGTCATTTAGTTGGGCATAGCTGAGGTGCAAGTCCGTTTTGTTGGCTGGTGTGCTGATCGTCATCCATCCGGAATCAGCAATTGCGGCTGACGAGGGACGGGCTTGCGAATAGTCAGCGATTTCGAACGAATACGGGAGATCCTGATCTAATTGATGGTACGATTTTTCAGGAAAGTCAATCCGGAAGTAACCACGGGGTTTTGGTGTGTATTCTTTTTGGCAGCTGGCCAACACCGCGAGAATTATACTTATCAAAAGCAGTTGATTTTGCATAGAGAATCATTCGTTAGTTAATCTCAACTTTGATTTTTTTTATGCGTCGGTTGTCAACAGACTCAATTGAGAAGTCAAAATTTTCGCAAGTTAATTTCTCGTGAACGACCGGAATTTCGCCTCTCAGTTCAAGGATTAATCCGGCCAGTGTATCAGCGTCTCCTTTGTAATCATCAAAAACATGGTCGTTGGTGCCGGTAATTTTATAAAAGTCATGCAGCAGGATCTTGCCGTCAAACAGGTATTTGTTTTCTGAAATTTTGGCAAAATAGTTTTCTTCCTCATCAAATTCGTCAACAATTTCTCCTACAATCTCTTCCAGTACATCTTCCAGGGTGACAATTCCGGAGCTTCCGCCGTACTCATCGACCACAATTGCCATGTGAACTTTGTTTTTCTGAAACTCTTCGAGCAGGTCGTCAATCTTTTTGGTCTCGGGCACATAAAATGGCGGGCGGATAATGGTTTGCCATTTGAAGTTTTCTTTTTTGTGAATGTGTGGAAGCAAATCCTTGATATAAAGGATTCCTTTGATGTTGTCAAAGGAGCCCGAATAAACCGGAATACGCGAATAGCCCGATTCATTGATCAGGTTAATGACTTTGTTGTAGGAGTCTTTGAGGTCGAGCGCTTCAACATCCACACGCGAACGCATTATTTCAACGACATTTTTATTTCCAAATTTGACAATTCCCTCCAGAATTTCCTTGTCTTCGTTGTGTTCATGCTCCAGGGTGAGTTCCAGTGCCTGCGATAACTCATTGACTGAAATATTTTGCGTTTGTTTTTGAAAACGTCTCTTGACGAAAGATGTTGAGTAGATAAGGACTGAATTGACTGGCCGGAAAATTCGCTCGAGCACGATCAGTGGAATGGCCATGAAACGAGCAAAGCCCAGTGGGTGCCTCGTTGCATATACTTTAGGGATGATTTCTCCAAAAAGAAGCAAGATAAACGTAATGATAACGACCTGGAAGATAAAGCCGAGGGTAGGTGAGGAGGTGAAATTGAATAGCTTCCCAACAGTATAGGCCGAGAGAATGACAATCCCCACATTGACAAAATTATTGGCCACCAATATGGTGGCCAATAATTTTTCAGGGCTTTCAAGATTTTTTTGGATCGCTTGATTCTGTCTGCTTTTGACGGACTTGAGTTTTTCATGGTCTTGCGGGCTCAGTGAAAAATAGGCGACTTCGGAGCCTGATATCAATGCCGAAGAAAATAATAAGACCAATATAAAAGCAAGGCTAAGAATTACAGCGGTTGTGAGGGGATAAAATTCAATATCCCAGTTAATTGCTGTGAGTATCGGTAAAGGGTCTGTTTCCAATTAAATCAGTTTAAATTTTTAAAATGGCAAATCGTCTTCTTCGTTTTGTTCAAAGTCCGGTTCGCTGGCTCGATTTTCCTTTTCGTTCTGCGGGCTGGCGTGTTGGTTGTCATTATTTCCACCCTGATTGCGTGGGCCCCCAAGCATTTCCATATTGTCGCCGTAAATTTCTGTTGTATAACGCTTGTTACCTTCTTTGTCTTCCCACGAACGCGTGCGAATACGACCTTCAATGTACAAACGGTCACCTTTTTTTACATATTGCTCGACAACTTTTGCCAAGCCTCTCCAAATAACAATGTTGTGCCATTCGGTTGTAGTTACTTTTTCGCCGTTTTTTGCGGTGTAGCTCTCAGAGGTGGCCAGCGAAAAATTGGCGACAGCAACATCTTTGTCAAGATACCTGACTTCAGGGTCTTTGCCTACATTTCCGACTAAAATTACTTTGTTTACTGACATAGCTAAGGTTTTAAAATTAAACAATAATGAATTTACAAAATTTCCTCCTCTGAGAGCCAAATATTTTAAAAAATCATGAACTACACGATTTTGGGCCTTAAACCCTTCATTTCTCATACGAACGAATCAAAGCCAGTTATTTTGTTCCAGCTCCTTTTCAATTGGTTTGGGAACGGCAAAGTTAAAAATATCTTTTTTATTCACCCTAATCAAGTTGGATGGGATATTTATTTTGCCAGCTAATTTCAGGTAAATAAAACGGTAGAAAATGTGTTGGTGACTTAATACCTGCTTTTGCCAGTAAGTTTCTTTTTTGATCTGAATTTCGGTTTCCGGAAGAAAAAATGGTTGGTGTTCGTTAAGCGTGCTGAAAAGGTCGCTTTTTTCGGTGGTTTCAGCAACGGGGAATTCATATAGGTTTTTCCAGATGTCATTCTCAGTCCGTTTGTTGAGGTAGGTGTATTGCCCGTGTTCAATAACCAGGTAACTGAAATAACGTTTCCTGATTGTGGTTTTACCTTTTTTAACGGGTAACGATTCTGTCAGGTCATTCTTCCACGCAACACAGACATTATTAAGAGGGCAATTTTCGCAGTCTGGTTTTTTGGGTGTGCATTGAATGGCACCTAACTCCATGAGGGCTTGGTTGAACTGCCCCGGTTGACGTTCATCAATCAATTCATTGGCCAGTTTTGTAAATTCTTTTTTCCCTATTCCCGTGTCGATGGGAGTGCTGATTCCAAAAACGCGAGACAAGAGGCGGAAAACATTGCCATCAACGGTTGCATGTGGCAAATTGAATGCAATGGACGCAATGGCTGATGCAGTATATTCACCCACGCCTTTTAGCCGGAGCAAGCTTGCGTAATCTGCCGGAAACTTGCCTTGGTGTTCTCGGACGATGCTGTTTGCCGTGCTGTGCATGTTACGGGCACGGGAGTAGTACCCCAGTCCCTGCCACATTTTCAAGATTTCATCTTCCGAAGCAGCCGCAAAATCATGGACGGTGGGATAGGAGTCAATGAACTTCAAATAATAGGCCATCCCCTGATCAATACGGGTTTGTTGCAGGATGATTTCCGACAGCCAAATGGAATAGGGATCAAGGGTTTCGCGCCAGGGGAGTTCGCGCTTGTGTTTCTCGTACCAATTCAGAACAATAAGGGCGAAAGAGCTGTTTTTAATCATAACTGCTTTAAAATCTTTATGAATTGCAAAAATAATTCATTTCAGATGTATATAGTTTTTAAATAATTTTTATTTTTGCACACCGATTAGCACGAATTTTATAATTTATTGAAAACTAAATATTTTAAGAGATGACTAAAGCAGATATTGTTAATGAAATTAGCAAGAACACGGGAATCGAAAAAGTAACAGTACAAAAAGCGGTAGAGGCTTTTATGGAAACAGTAAAAGACTCATTAACTGAAGGAAGAAATGTTTATCTTCGGGGATTTGGTAGCTTTATCGTGAAAAAGAGAGCTGAGAAAACAGCACGTAATATTTCGAAGAATACAACAATTATTATTCCTGAGCATTTTATCCCGGCTTTTAAACCAGCCAAAACGTTTGTTGCTCAAGTTAAAGATGAAGTAAAAAAATAAAGTTATGCCAAGCGGAAAAAAAAGAAAAAGACATAAGATGGCTACGCACAAGCGTAAAAAAAGACTACGTAAGAACAGACACAAGAAAAAGAAATAGTCTTACGCTTTTTCTAGCAGTAGCTTAGAAAAAAAAGAATGATTAAACCTAAAGCGCAAAAGTGCTTTAGGTTTAATCCGTTTTTAACTAATGTAAAAAGTTACATTATAAATTAAAATTAAAATAACGTTGTGAGTAGCGATCTAATTATTGATGTCTCTCCCTCTGAAGTCGTTATTGCCTTATTAGAAAATAAACGCTTAGTTGAACTTACCAGGGAAAAAAGCGGAGCAAAATTTGCCGTAGGCGATATTTATTTAGCCAAGGTGAAGAAAATTATGCCGAGCTTAAACGCTGCATTCATCGACGTTGGTTATGAAAAAGATGCATTTTTGCATTATCTCGACATGGGACCTCAGTTTTCAACTTTGAATAAGTTCATGAAAATTGCCAGTTCCAAAAAGAACCGTATTTCTTCATTATCTAAAATTCATTCTTTGCCCGATATTAACAAGGAGGGCAAAGTAACAGAGGTACTTAAAGCAGGCCAGAACATTCTGGTACAAATAGCCAAGGAACCCATTTCCACCAAGGGCCCCAGGCTAACTTCTGAGCTTTCAATAGCTGGACGAAATTTAGTGTTGATGCCTTTCAGCGACAAAGTTAGTGTGTCGCAAAAGATTAGCTCAACCGAAGAAAAAAACAGGCTGAAGAAATTAATACAAAGTATTCGACCGAAGAAATATGGTGTGATTGTCCGAACCGTTGCCGAAGGTAAACGGGTAGCAGAACTAGACCAGGAACTGAAAAGACTGGTTGCTAAATTTGAAACCACTTTCCAAAAACTGAAAATAGCCACTGCCCCGGCTTTAGTAGTTGGAGAGATCGACCGGACAACAGCTTTATTACGGGATATTTATACCCCAACGTTTAACAGCATCATCGTGAACGATGCTGCTGTAGCCGATGATGTAGCCGATTACATTGCGACGATTGCTCCGGAAAAACGAAAAATTGTAAAAACTTACAAAGGAGGACAACCAATTTTCGAATATTTCGGAGTAGACAAGCAAGTAAAAGCGTCATTTGGACAAACCGTTTCATTTAAAAACGGCGCTTACCTGATTATTGAGCATACCGAAGCTTTTCATGTGATTGACGTTAACAGCGGCAATCGGTCAAAAGCAGGAGTTGATCAGGAAACCAATGCACTGGAAGTCAACCTGGCAGCAGCCGAGGAAGTAGCAAGACAATTGAGGTTGAGAGATATGGGAGGCATCATCGTGATCGATTTTATCGACATGCATGAAGCAGGAAACCGACAAAAGGTTTTTGAACGTATGAAAGAGGCGATGGGAGATGATCGCACCAAACACAACATACTGCCATTAAGTAAGTTTTGTTTGATGCAAATCACCCGCCAACGGGTAAGGCCAGAAGAGCATGTAGAAACAGCTGAAGTCTGTCCGTCATGCAAGGGCACCGGAAAAGTAAATCCATCCATTCTCTTTACAGATGAACTGAGCAGCAAAGTCAACTACATTTTTAAAGATTTAAACAAGAAGAGTTTGACCTTGAAGGTTCATCCCTATGTGGCCGCTTTTTTAACCAAAGGAATTCATTCCATTAAAAGAAAGTGGGCCTTTAAGTATTTCAGGAGAATCACCGTTGAAGGCGTGAATGCCTACAGCTTTCTGGAGTATCATTTTTACGACGATAATTTAGACGAAATTATTCTTTAATACCTAAAAATCCCGGGCGAACAGTCTGGGATTTTTACTTTTAAACTCATTAACAATCGTTCAGGTTTCTTATGGAACATCCAAATATGTTGATAATTAAATATTTGATCTAAGAAATGCCTCAGCCTTGCCTCGCACATGGTTGAATGTCATTTCCAGAACAAGCATTTCCTGACTATCTTTGTTATATTCATCAAAAAAATAGAAGATATTCGTATGAAACTAAAAAAGCGTTTTCTGACAGTCGTTCTGCTTTTGTTTGTATTTCCTGTATTTTCGCAGGTTTTGGAGCCGGTGAAATGGAGCTTCGATTCGAAACAAGATGGTAAAGAGGTTCAACTCATCTTTAAAGCTACCATTGAAGAAACCTGGCATTTGTATGATACTTATCTCCCTGAAGGTGGTCCTGTCCCCACTTCAATCAACTACGAAGATACTTCTCAGTTCGAGTTCGTTGGCGATTTGCAAAAGAAACCCGAGCCGGTGGAAGAGTTTGATCAAACCTTTCAAATGGATTTGCGGTATTACAGCGATCAGGTGGAGTTTATCCAGACTATTCGTTTAAAGACTGATGATCCCCTTGTTATTGCTGGTTATGTAGAGTTTATGTGTTGCGACGATGAAGTATGTTTGCCACCCACCGAAGCCGATTTTAGCTTTTCCTTTAATGGTGCTGATGAAGGGGGTACCGGACAAGTTGAAGCCCCCGGAGATAAGGAAACAACAACGCCCCGGTTGCTGACTGATAAGGGCAAGGAGGGCTCGACGGAAACGCTTTGGTTGTTTTTCTTCTTCGCTTTTTTAGCTGGTTTGGCTGCCATTCTTACGCCTTGTGTTTTTCCGATGATTCCGATGACCGTTTCATTTTTCATGCATAGCGGTGAGTCGAAGCTGAAATCACGTCTGTATGCGGCGTTTTATGGGTTTTCAATTATCGCCATTTATACGGTTGTCGGAACACTGGTAGCTGTGGTTTTTGGACCCGATGCCGCCAACTGGCTGAGTACACACTGGCTTCCCAATATTTTGTTTTTTATCATTTTCGTGCTTTTTGCCTTTTCTTTTTTCGGCATGTTCGAGATTGTGATGCCCAGTTGGCTGGTCAACAAGTCGGACAAGCAAGTGGATAAAGGCGGATTTTTAGGCTCTTTCTTTATGGCGCTGACCCTGGTGCTGGTTTCGTTTTCATGTACCGGGCCAATTGTGGGCGCTATTCTAGTTGAATCGGCCGGAGGAGCTGTATTGAAGCCAATTGTCGGCATGTTTGCATTTGCTCTGGCTTTTGCTCTGCCCTTTACTTTATTTGCGCTGTTCCCGGGTTGGTTAAGCAACCTTCCCAAGTCGGGCGGTTGGTTGAATTCGGTGAAAGTCGTGCTGGGGTTTTTGGAACTGGCGCTTGGCTTAAAGTTCCTGAGTATTGCCGACCAGACCTATCATTGGGGAATTCTCGACCGCGAAGTTTATCTGGCACTTTGGATCGTTATTTTTACTTTGCTGGGCTTGTACTTGCTGGGAAAGCTGAAGTTTTCGCACGACAGCGATTTGAAATTCATCTCCGTTCCGCGGTTAATGATGGCCATTGCATCTTTTTCCTTTGTGGTTTATCTGATTCCGGGCATGTTTGGTGCGCCACTAAAAGCGATTGCAGGCTATGTCCCACCGCAAAGCACCCACGATTTTGACTTGCACAAGATTATTCGCGACGAAGTACGATTGGTTAGTGCCACAGGCGGGAATATTGGTTTTTATGAAGGAAGCGAGCAATGTGAAGAACCGAAGTTTGGTGAGTTTTTGCATTTGCCTCATGGGCTGGATGGCTATTTCGACTATGAACAAGGGATGGCTTGCGCCAAGGCATTGAACAAACCGGTTTTTATCGATTTTACGGGGCATGGCTGCGTGAACTGTCGCGAGATGGAAGCAGCCGTTTGGTCTGATCCGAGGGTGTTGGCACGGCTTCAGAATGAGTTTGTGATCATCGCGTTGTATGTGGATGACAAATCGAAATTGCCTGAAAGTGAATGGGTGACTTCAAGCTACGACGGGAAAGTGAAAAAGACGTTAGGAAAAAAATATGCCGACTTTCAGATTACAAAGTTTGGTGTCAATGCGCAACCCTATTACGTGCTGACCGATACGGAAGGCGAATTGCTTGTTGATCCGAAAGCTTACGATTTAAACCCGGATAACTTTGTTCGGTTTTTGGATGAAGCGCTGATGGAGTTTGAGAAGCGTAATTAACGTGTTTGTCTATGCCAAGAAAGCTGCAACATTTTTCTGACAGAAAATGGTTGCAGCTTTTTTTATTTCTATCGGTGAGCACTATTTTGTCATCGAATGTTTCACATGAAAGAAAAACCGTATTTTTAAAACCCTGTTTATTCAGGAAAAACCACCGACTGAGATGAAGGAATACATTCAACTATTAAAGAGACTGATCCGGGTTCAAGCGTTTAGCAAGGAAGAAGAGCCTGCTGCTAACTTGATTCGTCAAGTGTTGACGGAGAAAGGAATTGCCTTTCAGACCAAGAAAAATAACACTTGGGCGAAGAATACGAACTGGAAAGAAGGCCATCCCGTAATTTTGCTGAACTCGCATATTGACACGGTTCGTCCGGCTAAAAACTGGACCAAAGATCCGTTTGGCGCTGAAATGGACGGAGATTGTTTGTACGGACTGGGAAGCAATGATGCCGGGGCTTCGTTGGTGACGCTGCTTGCCGTATTTGTTCATTTTAACCAGAAGAATGACTTGCCATTCAATTTGATTTATGCGGCTTCGGCTGAGGAGGAAATTTCGGGACCGGATGGCATGGCCAGCCTGATTGCTGATTTAGGGTTTGTGGACCTGGCAATTGTTGGCGAGCCTACGCAAATGCAAATGGCGATTGCCGAAAAGGGACTGATGGTGCTCGACTGCACTGCTCATGGAAAAGCAGGCCATGCTGCCCGCAATGAAGGTGAAAATGCCCTGTATAAGGCGCTGGATGATATCCAGAAGTTGAGGGATTATCGCTTCGAAAAAACATCGAAAGTGCTGGGTGAGGTGAAGCTTTCGGTTACCCAAATCAATGCCGGCTCGCAACACAATGTGGTGCCCGATCAATGCACTTTTGTGGTCGATGTACGCACCAACGAACATTATTCCAACCAACAGGCTTTTGAAATTGTAGCTGGCTTGATTGAGTCGGAGGTAAGAGCCCGTTCTTTTCGTCTGAATTCTTCAGGGATTGAACTCGCTCATCCCATTGTTCGGCGGGGAGTAGACTTGGGGCTGACTTACTATGGCTCGCCAACGACTTCCGATCAGGCCGTGATGCCGTTTCCATCCATCAAAATCGGGCCGGGCGACAGTGCGCGTTCGCATACGGCTGATGAATACATCCGGTCTTCGGAAATTGAAGAGGGCTTTAAAATCTATGTCGCCTTGCTTGACGGGCTAATCTTGAAAGCCCGAGAATTCGGTAATGCCTAACTGTTGTTGGAGTTCTTTGCAAAGGGAGGGGCGTTCCTCCCGCTTGCTTCGACCATTCCCTTGGCTTGCAGACACCATGCCCTCGCCTTGTAGCTGCCATTCTCTTGCTTTGCAGACTCCCTTGTCTTGGTATCTACCCAACCTACCCTTATCAGGGGAAACAAACCCCAATGGAGGTCTTCCTTTTTCCTGTGATGAATTAATCTTACTTTTGCGTGACTTGACCAATACTTTTGCTGAAAATTATGCTGTGGACCAAAAGGCAAATCTCAATCATTGGCATTGTGGCTGTCACCTCTTTTATGGGGACGTTTCTGATTTCATCGGTGAACATTGCTTTGCCGGCTATCGAAAAGAGTTTTGGGCTCGATGCCGTTAGCCTGAGCTGGGTGGTTACTTCCTTTTTGTTGGCCACCGCCATGTTCTTATTGCCTCTCGGCCGATTGGGCGATTTAAAAGGCATTCGGCGGCTGTTTAAGCTGGGCGTACTAATTTTTACTTTGTCGTCACTCGCCTGTGGCTTGGCGGGTTCAGGCTTCTGGCTGATTCTTTTTCGCTTCATCCAGGGAGTGGGTGCAGCCTTTACCAGCACCACCGGACCGGCAATTCTGGTGTCAGCTTTTTTACCGCAATACAGGGGACGGGTGTTGGGGCTTTCGGTTTCGGCCGTTTATCTGGGGCTGGCTTTTGGCCCTTTTGCCGGCGGAATTTTAACGCAATACCTGGGATGGCGCACCATCTTTTTTGTGTCCACTTTTTTAGGCGTGCTGACTACTTTGATTGCTTTTCTTTTTCTGGGGAAGGACGAAGCGCGGGCTGATGCCAGTCAAAAGATCGATCTGAAAGGCGCGGGGGTTTACATGCTTGGCTTGGTGGCACTCGTTTATGGTTCTTCGCAAATTGACAACGGCTCGGGCTGGATGATGATGGGATGCGGCGCGCTGGCGCTGATTGTTTTCTGGATGCTGGAAAGCCGGTCGGACCGGCCGGTGATTGACACCAAATTATTTACCAAAAACCGCTTGTTTGCCTATTCGAACCTGGCAGCCCTGATTAACTACAGCGCCACCTTTGCAATCGTCTTTTTGTTGAGCTTGTACTTGCAAAAGATTCAGGGATTGGCGCCCCGCGATGCCGGAGCCATATTGGTGGCGCAACCCATTATGATGGCCATCTTTTCGCCTGTTGCAGGGCGGCTTTCCGACCGAATTCAACCGCGCTACCTGGCCAGCTTGGGCATGACGATGTGTTCGATTGGGCTAGGCGCTTTCGCATTTCTTGACGCTGACACTCCGCTATGGCTGATTGTGGTCCTGCTGGTTTGGGTGGGGCTCGGTTTTGCTTTTTTCTCTTCGCCCAATATGAATACTATTATGAGTTCGGTGGCTAAAACCCAGTATGGGCTGGCATCGGGCTCGGCGGCCACCATGCGGGTGCTGGGGCAAATTGTCAGCATGACCATTGCCACCCTTTTCTTTGCCGGCATGCTTGGCGGACAGGCCATTGAGCTTGTTCCAGACGATCTGTTTATTGAGGTGATGAAGTGGGGATTCATCAGTTTTGCACTCATCAGCGTGGTTGGCATTTACTTTTCCTATAACCGGGGACAAATGAGCCGGGCGTGATGCCGGGAGCCTGTTTGCTCTACTCTGTGGATGACTCGAAGGCATCTGATCAGTGTCAACCATCAAAAAAAAAGCCCCGCGAAAATTGCGAAGCCTTTTAATGGTATTACGAGTTGTGATATTCTACTGTAAGCGTTCGCTAGCTTAAAAATTCATCGATGGCGGCTGCCGCATCCTTACCACACTGAATGGCGTGAACCACCAGGCTGGCGCCACGTTCAACGTCGCCGGCTGCAAATACCTTGGCAATTGAGCTTTGCTTCTTCTTGTTGACTTTTACATTGCCGCGCGCATCGTATTCAACGCCCAGTTCTTCGAGTAAGCCATTGTGTACCGGTTGAGTGAAGCCCATGGACAATAAAACCAATTCTGCTTTTAGAATTTGCTCTGTTCCGGGAACTTCCGACATCATCCAACGTCCGTCTTTATCTTTGTCCCAGGTCACTTCCACCACTTCGGCTTCTTTTACCTGTCCGTTTTCGCCAATCAGGCGGCGGGTTGAAAGTGCCCATTTCCGGTCGCATCCTTCCATGTGTGAGCTGGAAGTCCGCAAGGTGGTTGGCCAATAAGGCCAGGGATTGTTGTCGGAACGTGTTTCCGATGGTTTGGGCATGATCTCTATTTGTGTGACGCTGGCTGCTTTTTGACGGATAGAAGTGCCTACGCAGTCGGAGCCGGTATCGCCACCACCAATCACCAGAACATGTTTGCCTTCAGCGGAAATACGCGTGCTCCGGTTGACTCTTTTTCCGGCAACTACTTTGTTTTGCTGGGTCAGGAAATCCATCGCAAAATGAACACCTTCCAGGTCGCGTCCTTCGGTGACCAGGTCGCGAGGTTGTTCGGCGCCCATAGCCAGCAAAACGGCATCGTATTCATTTAGCAATTCTTCTTTCGAGATATCTTTTCCTACACAGGTCTTTGTTTTGAAAATCATGCCTTCCTCTTCGAAAATCGACAGGCGTCGGTCAATGATCCCTTTGTTTAGTTTGAAATCAGGAATCCCGTAGCGGAGTAAACCCCCGATGGCATCGTTTTTTTCGAAAACAGTCACCTCGTGTCCGGCATGGTTCAGCAGGTCGGCAGCCGATAGTCCGGCAGGTCCTGATCCAATGATCGCCACTTTTTTCCCTGTCCGGAATTGAGGAGGGTTGGCTTTTACCAATCCCAAGTCAAAGGCTTTTTCAACGGTCGACGATTCATTTTCACGAATGGTAACCGATTCGTTGTGGATGGCCAGCACGCATGCCTTTTCGCACGGCGCGGGACAAACGCGGCCGGTCATTTCCGGAAAGCTGTTGCTTGAATGCAGAATATCGTAGGCTTCAGCGTAGTTTTTGTTGTAAATGGCGTCTTGCCATTCCGGAATTTTACTCCCAACGGGGCATCCCCAGTGACAAAACGGAACGCCACAATCCATACAACGTGCTGCCTGTAACCTTCTGTCTTCTTCGTTCAGGGTCTGCTCTACTTCCCCGTAATCATATATTCTTTCGTTTAAAGGTCTGTACCCGCCTTCCTTGCGGAGTACTTTCATAAAACCTCTAGGATCTCCCATAGTCGTATATTCTTTTCTTGTTTTTCAATTCGTTCCTTAATCGCTATTCGTGACGTGATGGATCATCTTCCGTCAATTGTAATTTACGTTCCAGTTCCTTCAGTTTCAGTTCCTCAAGCACCTTTTTGTACTCGAACGGAATTACTTTCACAAATCTTGGCAGGTATTCTTCCCAGTTGGTCAGAATTTTTGCCGCTAAAGAACTTTGTGTGTATAAGAGGTGTTTGTTGATCATTTCCTGCAGCTCATCAATGTCCGTGCGGTCTTCAACTGGCGAAAGCTCAACCAGACCTTTGTTGCAGTAGTAGTCAAAATCACCGTCAACATCGAGCACATAGGCAATTCCACCGCTCATTCCCGCAGCGAAGTTACGTCCTGTTTTTCCCAGCACAACAACCCGTCCACCGGTCATGTATTCGCAACAGTGGTCGCCGGTACCTTCAACAACGGTTTTTGCTCCGGAGTTCCGCACGCAGAACCGTTCGCCGGCAACGCCGCGAATGTAGCCTTCTCCATTGGTCGCGCCATAAAAGGTCGTATTGCCGATGATGATATTTTCTTCGGGCTTGAAATTTGATCCTGCTGGAGGAACCACGACGATCTTACCGCCGGAAAGACCTTTTCCGGTGTAGTCATTGGCATCGCCTTCCAGTCGGAAGTTAATTCCTTTCACCAGGAAAGCACCAAAACTCTGCCCGGCTGTTCCATGGAATGTGCAGTTGATGGTGTCTTCCGGTAATCCTTCTTCACCATAGCGTTTCGAAATTTCGCCTGAAAGCATGGCGCCGATCGTCCGGTCAGTGTTCATGACGGGGTGCGAAATCCAGACTTTCTCTTTTCCTTTAATCGCTTTGTTCGAATCCAGTATCAATTTGTGATCCAGATGATCTTCAATTGATTTCAAGTTTGGATGCGTATTGTGGATGTCGTATTTTTTTGCTTCTTCCGGCATGTGCAATACCTGGGAGAAGTCGATGTTTTTCATTTTCCAGTTGGTGGCTGTTTCGTCAACTTCAAGCAGATCGGCACGTCCAACAAGATCTTCGAATTTAGAAACTCCCATCTCGGCCATGTATTCGCGGACCTCTTCGGCTACAAAACGGAAGAAATTGATAACAAATTCAGATTTTCCGATGAAGCGTTTTCTTAACTCCTTGTCTTGCGTGGCGATACCGGCCGGGCAGGTGTTCAAGTGGCATTTGCGCATCATGATACATCCCATGGTGATGAGTGCTGAGGTTGAGAATCCAAATTCTTCACCACCCAAACATCCCATGGAAACCACATCTTTACCGGTTTTTAGCTGTCCGTCAACCTGTAATTTTACACGTCCGCGCAGGTTATTCATAACCAATGTTTGCTGCGCTTCGGCAATACCCATCTCTGCAGGTAGGCCGGCATGTTTGATAGAACTGGCCGGGCTGGCTCCTGTTCCACCTTCGCCTCCCGAAATGATAATCAAGTCAGAGAAGGCTTTGGCGACACCCGCGGCCACTGTTCCCACGCCATTTTCAGCAACCAGTTTTACCGATACTTTGGCTCTGGGGTTGGTTACTTTCAAGTCGTAAATCAACTGAGCCAAATCCTCAATCGAATATATATCGTGATGAGGAGGAGGCGAAATCAGCGTAATTCCGGGTGTTGAGTTCCGGAGTTTAGCAATAATTTTATTGACTTTAAACCCGGGTAACTGTCCGCCTTCGCCCGGCTTGGCGCCCTGGCAAACTTTAATTTGCAGTTCGTGAGCATTGGTCAGGTAGTTGTTGGTTACGCCAAAACGTCCGGAGGCTATTTGCTTGATGGAGCTCTGTTTGATGGTTCCAAAACGGTCGGAGCTTTCGCCGCCTTCACCGGTGTTGCTTCGTCCGCCTACGGTATTCATCGCTACGGCCAAGGCTTCGTGGGCTTCCTTGCTGATTGATCCGTAGGACATGGCTCCGGTTACAAACCGTTTCATGATGTTTTCGGCAGGCTCAACCTGATCCAATGGGATCGGATTCTGCTTGAACTTGAAGCATCCGCGAATGAACCCGGGTTTTTTGTTGTCCTGATCAACCAGGGTGCTGTATTCTTTGTATTTGCTGTAGTCGTTTGTTCGGGTTGCCCATTGCAGCAGGCCGATGGCTTCCGGGTTCCAGGCGTGGTGCTCACCGTATTTCCGCCAGGCATAAACCCCTGAGCTTTCAAAGCGGAATTTCTCTGCTGTGCTACGTTGTTTATAGGCAGCCCTATGGAAACGGGAGTATTCTTCGGCAATTTCTTCCAATCCAATTCCGCTCAGGCGCGAAGCTGTTCCAGTGAAGTACTTGTCCACCAGTTCGCGGCTGACACCCATCGCTTCGAACATCTGAGCTCCATGGTAGGAGCGGAGTGTTGAAATACCCATTTTGGAAAGGATTTTTAGCAAGCCTTTATCAATGGCCTTGATGTAGTTTTTGCGGGCATCTTTGTATTCCAGCTCAACTTTACCTTCTTTCACCAATCGGTCGACGGCCGCAAAAGCCATGTAGGGATTAATGATACTCGCGCCGTAACCCAGCAAAAGGGCGAAGTGGTTGACTTCGCGGGCTTCGGCTGTTTCGACGATTATACCCACCTGCATGCGTTTCTTTTTCGAAATCAGGTGATGATGTACCGCAGCGACTGCCAGTAAGGATGGAATTGGCGCATGCTCTGCATCGACCTTGCGGTCGGACAGTATGATGAAATTCTTTTTGTCATCAACCGCTTTTTCGGCCATTTCAAGCATGTCGTCAAATGCCTGTTTGAAAGCTTTATATCCACCTTTTATCGGGAAAACCATTGGGATGGTTTTATGGGTGAACATCTCATCCTTCAGGTCTTTTATTTTTCCCAGGTCGGTATTGGTGATCAGTGGCCCGTCAAATTTGATCAGCTTGCAATGCTCCGGAGTTTCGGCCAAAATATTGGAGTGCAGCGAGCCAATGTAGTTTGTTAAAGCCATCACCAGTCCTTCCCGGATTGGGTCGATTGCAGGGTTGGTTACCTGTGCAAACATCTGCTTGAAATAGGTGAAGAAAAGCTGTGGCTTTTCGGAGAAAATAGCCAGAGGCGTGTCGTTACCCATCGAGCTGGTGGGCTCGGCAGCACCGATCGCCATCGGCTGAATCAGGTCGTACAGGTCCTCCTTTGAGTAGTTGAAAACCTGTGAAAGGGTTTCAAACTCTTCAATTTCAGAAGGAACACGTTTTTTGACTTTGATATCTTTCATGCGCATGCGGTTTTCTCTTAACCACATTTCGTAAGGATTGCGCTTGCTTAGTTGGTCTTTTACTTCCTTGTCGGGAATGATGATGCCCAGTTTGGTATCGACCAGCAAAATTTTTCCTGGACGAAGCCGCCCTTTTTCTACAATTTCTTCCGGTTGGAATTGCTGAACGCCCACCTCGGACCCCATCACAATCAGATCATTTTTAGTGATGACATAGCGCGAGGGGCGCAAACCGTTTCGGTCGAGTGTGCCACCAATGTAACGACCATCGGAGAATACCATGGAAGCCGGCCCGTCCCACGGTTCCATAATGGTTGAGTGATATTCGTAAAAAGCTTTTAGGGTTTCCGGAATGGGGTTTTTCTCGTTAAACGATTCGGGAATCATCATGCACAAGGCGTGATGCAGCGAACGTCCGGTCAGGTGCAGGAATTCCAGAACATTGTCGAATGAAGCAGAATCGGATTTGTTGTCTTCAACCACCGGCAGTAGTTTCTTCAGGTCTTCTCCAAAAATCTCAGATTTCAACAAGGCTTCGCGAGCTTCCATCCATTTACGGTTTCCTTTTACTGTATTGATCTCGCCATTGTGGGCAAGCATACGGAAAGGTTGCGCCAAATCCCAAGTAGGGAAAGTGTTGGTGCTAAAACGCGAGTGGACCAGCGCGATCGCTGATTTAAACTTTTCGTGTTGAAGATCTTTGAAGTATTCACTGAGCTGAAAAGGCGTAAGCATTCCTTTGTATACAATTGTTCTGGCTGAAAGACTTGGCTGGTAGAATCCTTCCCGGTGTTTCAGATTTGAATTGGCCACAGCTCTTTCCGTAAGTTTCCGCACAAGATATAACTTACGTTCCAGTGCTTCGGGTTCCAGATTTGCTTTAACGAAAACCTGTTTGATAACCGGTTCTGTAAGCTTGGCAATTTCGCCAGGAGCTGACGTGTCAACGGGCACATCGCGGTAGCTGATGAGCTCCAGTCCTTCTTCCTTGATATGTTTTGTCAGAATATCCAGGCAGATATCTGCTTCGTTTTCTTTTTTTGGCAGAAATATTAGGCCGGTGCCGTATTGGCCTGGTTCCGGAACATTAATCTTCAGGACAGACTTGATGTATTCGTGAGGAATTTGCATTAATATACCTGCACCATCACCTGTTGCATTATCGGCACTTGTTGCTCCCCGGTGGTCAAGGTTTTCTAGTACCCGAAGTCCTCTGGATATGATGTCATGAGAGGCCTGACCTTTGATATGAGCCACGAATCCGATCCCACAATTGTCATGTTCATTGGCAGAGTTATATAATCCCTGCGTTTTTGGAAATCTTAACTGCATTCTTTATTCATTTAAATATTTATCACACAAGTCTTGTATATCACTACAAGACACAACACGAGTAGATTGAACAAATTTCAACTACTTTAAATCTTTAAGCAAAACCCACAAAATACTTATGAAGTGAAAGCGAAAATAGCTATTAATTGAATAATATCCAATTGCCTGCCTTTTTTTGCATGTTCGAAAACATGAATAAATCACTTTGTTTTCTGATTATTATTTTATAATCAGGTGAAATTCATAGCAGTTACAAAAAAGATGACGAATAACAAGTTGTTGTAGTCTTATTTTAGAAATAACGTTTTATTAACAGTTGTAGCTTATTTTAATAGCTTTTTGATAGCTGAATCCATCTTTTTGAAGTCAAATGATTCAACAGTCAGATTCCTTTTTTGTTGAATTTCGCGAAGGCAAAGATTCCCGATACTGCCCGCATGGGAGTGTGCCACCTGCTTGCTTGGTTTGTAGTCGCCCTGCTGAATCTGTTTTCCAACCTGGATATAGGCGTCGCGGAACGGAACTCCTTGCTGAACCAACCGGTTGACATCTTCAACACTAAACAGGTATTGGTAGCGGTCGTCTTCCAGAATATTTTCCTTGATAGTCATCTCGCCCAAGGCAAAGTTGGCAATTTTCAGGCAGCTCATGAGTTCGTCGAATGCTGGCAGGAAAACTTCCTTGACGATTTGCAGATCGCGGAAATACCCGCTTGGCAGGTTGTTCGTCATTAGGGTAATTTGGTTGGGCAGGGCCTGCAGTTTGTTGCAATGTGATCGGATTAATTCAAATACATCCGGGTTTTTCTTGTGTGGCATGATGCTCGAGCCGGTGGTTAGTTCGTCGGGAAGAGCTACAAATCCGAAGTTTTGGCTCATAAACAGACAAACGTCAAAGGCCAGCTTCGAGAGTGTAGCGGCGATGGATGACATGGCGAAAGCGACGGTCTTTTCCATCTTTCCACGCCCCATTTGAGCATAAACCACATTGTAGTTCATGGAGTCGAAACCCAGTAGGTCGGTGGTTAATTGCCTGTCGAGGGGAAATGATGAGCCATAGCCGGCAGCCGACCCCAGCGGATTTTGGTTGGTAATCTTAAAGGCGGCCTGCAACAGGGTGAGGTCATCAACCAGGCTTTCAGCGTAGGCGCTAAACCATAGGCCAAAGGAAGACGGCATGGCTACCTGCAGGTGGGTGTAGCCCGGCATCAGTCGACTTTTGTATTTTTCGGCTTGACTAATCAGTGTGTCGAACAGCTCGTTGGAGGCTTCAACCAGTTGACGGATCTCTTCGCGGGCAAACAGTTTCAAGTCCAGCAAAACCTGGTCATTTCTCGATCGTCCGCTGTGTATTTTCTTGCCTACATCACCAAGCTTTTCAGTAAGCAATGATTCCACCTGCGAGTGCACATCTTCAATTCCATCCTCGATAACGAATTCTCCTTTTTCAGCCTTTTGGTAAACCGCTTTCATTTCGGACATCAGCTTTTCCAGTTCATCTTGCTCAAGCAGGCCGATCGATTCAAGCATGATGGTGTGAGCCATGGAGCCGAGAATATCAAATTTCGCCAGGTAGAGATCCAGTTCGCGATCTTTTCCAACCGTGAAGTCTTCAATGAGTTTGTTTACAGGTGTGCCTTTATCCCAGAGTTTCATAATGCAAGAATGGTTATAGTTTTAAAATACCGTTTAAAAGCGTGTTTTTTGTTCAGACTTGATCAACTAAAAGATCGAGCATGCAAATTAATTACTTTTTTCGGAATAGTCCTATTCAGAACGAAGTCCTCCTTCCAAACGAAGTCCTCCATTTCGGTTTATTCTTTCCATTGGAGGTTTTTTCGAATAAATGTACTCAGTTTATTCTGGCGCTTGAGCAATAAGATTGAATGATTCAATACGGGATGACTAAAAGATATATAAAAACAATAAATACAATCAAAATATCACAAAAAGATTCATAAAAGCTCAAAATGACATATTTCTTGTTTTTAAGCCGTCATTCTATCAGAAAATGATGTTTTTCGTGATACACCCCCTTAAAGTTTGACATTTTTCTATAAAAAATACGAAATCCTGATTGCGTACCCCTTTATACATAGGGGTTTCAATGTTAATTAACTATTAAATTGAATATTGACCCCTTTGTTTTTAGATCCTCGAATGAAAATATACATACTTTTGAACCGGAGATCACAAAATAATGGGGGGTCATTTAAAAAAGAGCATTTCTTTTTTGATCACACGTTAAAGCAAAACACGAAAGAAAGAAGAATAGGTAAAAAGTTTAGTTAAACCCTTTAATTTTTAGAATCATGAAAAGAAAGACACTTTCAATTTTAGTTTTGGTACTGGCAAGTATGTTTGCTTTAAATGTTCAAGCCCAGGAAGAGAGTTCCTGGAGTACGGGTGTTGATTTGTACAGCACCTATGTTTTTCGCGGAATTGCATTTAGTGGGCCGTCTTTACAGCCATATGTAGATTATACGTCGGGTGGTTTTTCTATCGGGGCATGGGGATCACAAGGCTACGATGGATTCCAGGAAATGGATCTATACTTATCCTACGGATTTGATTTTGGGTTGAGCGTTGGATTAACCGATTATTATTATCCGGGTACCGAGTTTTTTGATACAAGTACGGAAACCGGAGCACATGCCTTTGAGGTGAATTTGGGATTTGAAACTGGCGCGCTTAGTCTGGCCGGAAATTACATTTTAAATGAGGCAGGTGGGGCTGCATCTGCTGGCGGGGATGTGTATTTTGAAGCTGGTGTTGCGGTTGGAAACGTCGACCTATTTCTAGGGGCTGGAGATGGATGGCACACTTCGGACGGCGAATTCAATGTATGTAATGTTGGAATTGGAACTTCCAAGGAAATCAAAATCACCGATTCATTTTCAATCCCAGTTTCCGGAGCAGCGATCTTAAACCCAGACACGGAACAATTTTATATTGTTGTAGGCATATCATTATAAAAAAAAAAGATTTCGAGATGAAAAAGATTGAAGCAATTATTAGAAAGACCAAGTTTGAAGAGGTCACTGAGGCCCTTCATGAAGCTGGCATTGAATTCTTCTCTTTCTGGGATGTGCGCGGTGTCGGGCAAACAAGACAAGAACGCGCATACCGCGGTGTCGTGTACGATACCAGTACGATTGAACGGACGATTCTTTCCATTATTGTTCGCGATAAGAATGTGGAAAAGACTGTTTTGGCGATTATGAAAGCGGGTAGAACCGGTGAAATAGGGGACGGTAAAGTATTCATTTCAAATATTGAAGAGTCGTATCGCATAAGAACAGGGGAGTATGGTGATGAGTCCTTATTCATCAAAGGAAAAGAAGATTAATAACCATAAAATAGAATTATCATGGAAGAAACGTTACAAGGCCTACAAATAGGCATAGACAACATGTGGTTATTGATTGCAGGATTTATGGTGATGTTCATGCAGCCAGGTTTTGCAATGGTAGAGGCTGGGTTTACCCGCTCGAAGAATACTGCAAACATTTTGATGAAGAACTTGATGGACTTTTCCATAGGTTCGCTCTTGTACTGGATCATTGGCTTTACGTTAATGTATGGTGAGTCGATTGGGGGAATAATTGGAACGCCTGATTTCTTCTTCATGAGTGAAGGATTTGGCGACAATTATTCGGATTACGCTGATCTGTTCTTCCAGACCGTCTTTGCGGCTACAGCGGCAACAATCGTGTCGGGTGCGATGGCTGAACGGACGGAGTTTAAAGCTTATCTGATTTTTAGTGTCGTTATTACGGTCTTCATTTACCCGATTTCAGGACACTGGACCTGGGGTGGTGGCTGGCTGAGCGAATTGGGGTTCCACGATTTTGCCGGTTCGTCTATTGTTCACTCGGTAGGTGCCTGGCTTGGATTAGCCGGAGCGGCGATTATTGGCCCGCGGATTGGCAAGTATGGTAAAGACGGAAAAGCGAAAGCGATCCCGGGTCACAATCTGGCATTGGGAGCCTTGGGTGTTTTTATCCTGTGGTTCGGCTGGTTTGGTTTTAACCCCGGCTCGCAGTTGGCCGCTGCAGGAACCGACAACGCTGTAGCCCTGGGGCATATTGCGGTAACCACCAACCTGGCAGCTGCTGCCGGCGCCGTTGTTGCCATGTTTGTATCTTGGGTTCGTTACAAACGCCCGGCCCTGTCTATTTCACTGAACGGTGCTTTAGCTGGATTGGTGGCCATTACTGCGGGTTGTGATGCTGTTGACCCGGTTGGCGCGGTTTTGATTGGATCCATTGCAGGATTTGTGTTGCCATTCGCTGTTGAGTTTATTGACAAAATATTGAAGGTGGATGATCCTGTTGGAGCCATTTCGGTACACGGTGTTAGCGGTGCGCTGGGGACCTTGGCCGTTGGATTATTTTCAACTTCAGAAGGATTATTCTATGGTCATGGAGCTGGCTTGCTCGGTATTCAGGCCATCGGAGTATTGGCCTTCTTTGCCTGGGCCTTTGGGTGTGGATTGATTTTATTCTATATCTTGAAGAAAGCCAAAGTGCTTCGGGTTTCCAAGCGAATTGAAGAAGAAGGTCTTGATGTTTATGAACATGGAGAAAGTGCCTACAATTAATAATTTCTTCAGCCTTTAAGTCTGTAGCTTTCTCAAGGGCCTGCCTTTCCGGCAGGTCCTTTTTTACGCGTCGATAAATTTCCTTTTTTTATGATTGTCGTCTGGCATGCCTATTTTTTCTACCATGGCTGTCAATTATTATCTTTTATAGTCGTTTTATTGTCATTGATCGTTTCAAAACAACCTAACGGGAATTGAATGAGATGAGGCAATCTTGTGGATATTCATCCACTTTTTATACTTTTATGGGGCTTTAAGCGGGTGTCTGTTCGTCAGAACGAAATCAACTTTTTGCGACAATAGCCGTTGATTTAACTGGAATTCAAAAAAAAAGAGCACCGAATGATTGAAATCAAAACCTTCACCGAAAAAGACAAGCCAAGCCTGGAAGAAAAGAATCAGGTCATCGATTTCTTGTACCAACATCTGGAGCATTTTGGTGATCCCAAAAACGATATTGAAAAGGCAGTCGATTATTCTTTAAAGGAATACCCCTCGTTTGGTGGTTTTGTTTTGGCTGCCTACGAAAACACGGAAGTTGTGGGGGCGGTTGTGGTGAACCAAACGGGTATGAAAGATTATATCCCTGAAAATATACTGGTGTACATTGCCACACACAACGCACTTCGGGGAAAAGGTATTGGCAAGCAGTTGATGCAGGAAGCCATCAACCAGGCCGAAGGAAACATTGCCCTGCATGTGGAGCCCGATAATCCGGCTCGCTATCTTTACGAAAAACTTGGTTTTACATCCAAGTACTTGGAAATGCGCTTGATGAAGTCGTCATCGTAGAAACGCTGAAAATCAGGCACGGAATATTCGGATAGAATAGGTAAATAAACCAAATGGCAGATAATCACGGAACAATCAATTTGCTGGCGGTTCAAATTCAAAAATTTGTAGATTCCATGCGACCGCCAGAAGAAATACGGGGGCAGGTGGATGTTGGATTCACTTTTGAAGATAACACGCTGGAACTTTTCGAAATTCGTCCACGATGGAATAAGCCAGATGAGATTGTGCATCTCCCTTTTGCTAAGGCCAAGCTTACTAAATCGCGGGGAGTGTGGCGCCTTTTTTGGAAGCGGGGCAGTGGTAAATGGGAAAGTTATGAGCCGGTTCCTGAAGTGAAAGATTTGGCCGGACTCTTTGACGTGATAAAAAAGGATCAATACGGCTGTTTTTTTGGTTGATTGACAAACCGATTTGCTTGGGCTAGCCTTTCTTTTTTAGCACCATTTCCTGGAGGCGATACATTTCGTCGCGTAGTCGTGCCGCTTCAATAAAATCGAGCTCTTTGGCGGCAGTCTGCATTTCTTTTTTTGTTTTGTCAATGGCTTTTTCCAGAGCGTCTACACTCATGAATTGCACTACCGGATCGGCAGCCACATCCGCATGATCAGCGCCCCCGGAATAACCGGCTGGCTTGACGCCTCGGTATTCGTAGCCAATGATTTCGCGGGTTGGTTTCACGATGGCTGTTGGCGTGATGTTGTTTTCTTCGTTGTACCTCAGTTGCTTTTCGCGGCGGTAATTGGTCGAGTCAATGGTTTTTTGCATCGAATTGGTAACCTTGTCGGCATACATGATCACCCGCCCGTTGAGGTTACGTGCTGCACGTCCTGCGGTTTGGGTTAACGAGCGCTCCGAGCGCAGGAAGCCTTCCTTGTCGGCATCAATAATAGCCACCAGCGAAACTTCCGGCAGATCCAGTCCCTCGCGAAGCAGATTAATCCCCACCAACACATCAAAGCCACCATTCCGAAGTTCCTCCAATATTTCAATACGCTCCATTGTATCAATATCCGAATGAATGTAGCGGGTTTTAATGCCCATATTGACCAGGTATTTGCTCAGTTCCTCGGCCATCCGCTTGGTAAGCGTGGTCACCAAAATACGTTCGTTCTTTTCAATCCGGAGATTGATTTCATGCATCAGATCGTCTATTTGGTTGGCCGATGGGCGCACTTCAATCACCGGGTCGAGCAGGCCGGTCGGGCGGATAATCTGCTCCACAATGATGCCTTCGGATTTCTCCAGCTCATAGTCGGCTGGCGTGGCGCTCACATAAAGTGTCTGATGAACGACATCTTCAAATTCCTCAAACTTCAGCGGGCGGTTGTCGATGGCAGCGGGCAGTCGGAAGCCATACTCCACCAAGTTGATTTTACGCGAATGGTCGCCGCCGTACATGGCCCGGATCTGCGGAATGGTCACATGGCTCTCATCCAGAATGGTCAAAAAATCATCGGGAAAATAGTCGAGCAGACAGAAAGGCCGTGTTCCGGCGGCCCGTCCGTCGAAGTAGCGCGAATAGTTTTCAATACCCGGGCAGTATCCCAGTTCCCGCATCATTTCCATGTCGTATTCCACCCGCTCCAAAATGCGCTTCGCTTCGAGCGGTTTTCCAATCTCCTTGAAAAATTCAACGTGCTTCACCAAGTCATCCTGAATTTGATGAATGGCCGATTTCATCCGTTCCTTGGTAGTAACGAAAATATTGGCCGGGTAAATGATGGCCGTTTCCATTTCAACGATGGTGCTTCCTTCAATCGGATCGAAACTGTAGATCTCTTCAATTTCATCACCCCAAAAAACTACGCGGACAGCCTTGTCGTCGTAAGCCAGAAAAATGTCGATGGTATCGCCTTTCACCCGGAAGTTGCCGCGCTGAAAGTCCACTTCGTTGCGCGAATACAAGGCATCAACCAGCCGGTGCAGAAACTGGTTTCGGTTGAGGGTTTCGCCAACGCTGACGCTGGTGATGTTGGCATGAAAATCTTCGGGATTCCCGATGCCATACAGGCATGAAACCGACGACACGACCACCACATCGCGGCGGCCAGAGAGTAGGGCAGAGGTGGTGCTCAGTCGTAATTTCTCAATGTCTTTGTTGATGGATAAATCCTTTTCGATGTAGGTATCGGTTGTTGGCAAATAGGCTTCGGGCTGATAATAATCGTAATACGAAACAAAGTATTCCACTGCGTTCTCCGGGAAAAATTGCTTCATTTCGCTGTAGAGTTGAGCGGCCAGCGTTTTGTTGTGACTCAAAATCAAGGTGGGGCGCTGCACCTCTTCAATGACTTTGGCCATGGTGAATGTTTTCCCGGAACCGGTGACTCCGAGAAGCGTTTGGTTAAGTTCGCCCTTTCGGATGCCTTCGGAGAGTTGCCGAATAGCTTCCGGCTGGTCGCCGGTGGGTTGATATGGTGAAATTACTTTTAGTTTCATGCCATTTAGTTTCGAGTTACGGGTTCAAGCTACAAATTCCAAAACGGCCGAAGTTGGGTGGAACTATGCTTGCTGTCCATTTTAAGTTAGGCCTTGGCGGCTTTACTGGGGAAAATAAATCCAGTATTCAGTTATCCAGCATCAAACAGCGAGTATCCGGCATTCAGCCTCAGTCTTCAGTTATCCAGAATCTAATATCTAACCTCTAGTATCTTCTATCTCCACTCCAGATTCAAATAAACCGGGAAATGGTCGGATACGCCGCCATAATAGTTGAGGCCACCATAAGTGCGGTTGGGCGACATCTGGCCGTCCTTGTTTCGGTATTCCATCCATGCTTCATGATAGACCTGCCCCAGTTGATCCGTGGTCACAAAGCCCTTGCCTCGTAAAACTGTTTCTGAAACAAGGATGTTGTCGATCATATTCCAGTGGCCACGGTAGTTGTAGCTTCCGCGGTTTTGCTCATCCAGCGGAATCATCAGGTTGTACAGTTCAGCTTTCTGGTTTGGCGCCATGGCTTGAACGATTTCCGCCAGGCTTTTGTTGTCCGGCTCGTCGTTCATATCACCCATGATGACGATCTTGGCTTCATTGTTTTCGGCCAGAATTTCATCCACTTTCTTCTTTAATGTTTGAGCGGCAACCAGGCGGTTGGACTCCGATTTTTCGACACCACCCCAGCGAGAAGGCCAGTGGTTGACAAACAGGTGGAATTGATCTTTGCCCAGTTTTCCCGTCACATGCAGGATGTCGCGGGTTTCAAAGCCTGGATCAACCAAAAGGGCCTCATGGGACAAGAGCTTGAATTCCCGTTTGCGAAAAAGTAGAGCAACATCAATGCCGCGTTTGTCGGGGCTATCGACGTGCACGATTTGATAGTTGCCCGAAGTGAGTGGTTCGGTGGCAATTAAATCTTCGAGCACACCACGATTTTCAACTTCACACAAACCAATCACTTCAGGCAGCTCTTCGGAATTGATCCCTCCCAGCACCCGGGCAATATCTTCCAGCTTTTTGTTGTACCGCTGCGTGTTCCACTGCTTCTCGCTGACTGGTAGAAATTCCTCATCAGTAATACCCGGATCATCAATGGTGTCGAACAGGTTTTCAACATTATAAAAAGCAATGGTGGCTTTCTTGTTGAGTAAGTTTGGCCTGAACGAACTAAACAGCATCAGGGTGATTGCCAGAAGAATGATGTTTGATTTCATAGGTGTGTTTTTATTCTTGCCCGATGGTTACTTCATAATAATCGGTTACATTGACGGCTTGCATGCCGGCTGCCTCGGCTGCCTGCATACCCAGAATACCATCTTCAAACACCAGGCAGTCTTTCGCCTTTACGCCAATCAATTCGGCACATTTCAAAAAAGTTTCTGGGTGGGGCTTGTGCTGGCTGACATCGTCGGCCGACACCAGTTGGTCGATGTATTGATCTACGCCAACAATTTTCATGGCTTTCAGCGATAAGTCGCGACAGCCGCCGGTTCCGACCGCCATGGGAAGTTTGCCGTGGTACTGGCGAATCACGTCCATCACCGGTTCAACCGGCTGTGCCAGGTGCATGCTCGCCTCGTATTCGGCTTCTTTCGCATCGCCCATTTCCTGGGGATCGATGTTTTTATTGAATAATTCGTTGAGCTTTTCCACGGTTTTGTATAGTGGAATGCCGGCGAGCTGCCCAAATAGCTCAACACTGAAGTCGATGCCATAACGGGCGGCCGCGTTTCTCCAGGCGATGTAATGAATGGGCATGGTGTCGGCAATGGTGCCATCCAAGTCGAAAATTAATCCTCTGATTTCCGGGGCTACTTCCAATTTAGGTGTCATGTTCTCTTACTAAGTTTTCTGATTTTAAACCCACAAAAATAACCAATTTATGGCGGAAGGGTTTAATCTTTTCGTGATTAAAAAATTAATATTTCGAATGGCTTCTGCTTAGTTCGACAATAATTTTTTGGGCTAACACATCGGGTATTAAAATTGCGGGCTAATAATAGATCCAGTGTGCTTTGAATTGACCTTTAGCGTTATATTCCAAAGCAGGAAAAGGTAATTTAATAAATGTCATTCCTTTAAATAGGAACGTTAGGAATTTTGAGTTTGTTTTTATTCCAGGCCAGTCGATATCAAGTGAAAGGAAGTATTGTCGGTAACGCTCTGTCTCAGGTATTGCAACACCATGATAACTGGATACATTTTTGAATTCTCCGTACATGCCATTTGCTCCATATCCAACTGCAATATTCAACCACGAAGGTAGACGCCGCCGAAAAGCAAGCTTGTTTATTGGCATTGAAAACCAATAGGTATGACCGTTGTAATCATTAAATAACCGATCCATCGCTGTATCACCATAGTACCCATTTGAATTCCTTGAGTAAGGAGATTCCCAATAGCTGAATTTATATTTTACCAATTGTTCTTTGAATATCAATTCTTGTCCGAATACAAGCGCTGAACCCATTGTATTTGCTGCAACATCACCCCACGAGAAGCCATAACCTTCGTGTGTGCCATCCATTATTTCAATTGGAAGCTGGAGAACAAATCCCAAAGTTGATCCAAAAAGAAGTGCTTCATTTCTTGTGGCTCCCAGCTTTCGTAAACCGTGGTAACCGATGTAGCTGTATACATAAGATCCAAACATGTGGCCAAATTTGTCAACCTGCAAATACCCCTGATTATCATTATAGAAATGAAACGGCACTTTTTCTTTGTCTTTATACCAGGTGTTATTGAGAATGTAGATGGAAGCTGCGTAATTGATCCCTGTAAAAGCCACTGCCTTGTACAAGGTGCTTTTTTTAATTTTGCTGGAGTCAGCTTTTACTTCCATTTCCTGAGCTGCTAGCGATGCGGGAATGAAGCATATTATTGAAATGAAAATCCAGGCAAGGTGTTTTTCCATTTTTAGTTTAAAATTCTAATAAATCTGTTTCGTTGTTCCTTGTATTTTATAGAAAAGTCCCCTTCTCCATGTTTTTTATTAAGGTATTGATGAATCGAGCCATTTTTGCCCCATCGATTACGTCATGGTCAATAAGAACGGTCATATTCATCATTTCTCTAATTTCAATTTTGTCGTTCAATACAACCGGTTTTTTCACGATTGAACCTATTCCAAAGCAAATCGGGTGTATGGATATCGGGATGAACCATCCATTTATCTGGCCGTACATGCCCAGCGAAGTAATGGCTACATTTCCCATTTTTGAAAACAACAACCTTGGATGCTTGAACAGATATTTCCAGATCGTTTTGCGAATCCACGCCGGAAAATAGTAGTACAATTGCTCTGCTCGAGTCGCTCGTTTCTGAATGACGAGTTGATTTTTTGACGAAACTGCGTGTTTTGAGTCGTTCAGTTGCTTGGTGATGGTTTCAATTTCAAGTGTGCTTGCTTTTTCTATTAAGACTGGAAGCGGGATTTTTTCGCCATTCAATTCCTTTTCAACCAAAAACGAGACATTGATATCATTGAAAACGATGGTTTTCCGTTTTCCATTGCGGAATGCAGCTAATGATTTATTCTCTTGTACGGTTGCGCTAATCACCTTTATCAGCCAGGCATTGTAAGATATTTTGGCAATATCTTTTTTATATTTTTTTAGTTTCTCTCTGCTTGAAGTGACATCAATTTCAAGCAGAGCAACAACATGATTTTTTTTTCTGCCTAAGTCGCAAGTATCGATTGTTGCAATTCTTGATTTCGCAAACTGATATTCTTCAAATGCTGATTTTTCGGCGACCATATTAGTGGTTTAATCGTTTAAAATGAATATTTCGCCATGAAACTGGATATCGCTTTTGCCAGATCAGCTTTGTTTTCCAGGAAGGGCATGTGACCAAGCTCGCTACCCCATAAAATCATTTCCGGGAATTTGATACCAAGATAATGCTCTGGTCCAATGGCCCAGTCGGTTTTGCCATAATAGAACAATACCGGTTTTGACACTTTTTCAGTGGATGATCGATAGTCGACCCAGTATTCATCAAGCGCTAATATTTGCTCACTTTGGTCGGTATTCCAGCTTTCAAATTCACGATAGGTGTCGTTCATTTTCCAGCTGTCTTCTTCGTTGGTAAAGAATATTTTCCACATCTCACCCTTTTCCCCAAGCACGGGCATGACGGCCAGCATCCGTTGGTAAATGGATACGGTTGTGTCACTGCAGATCTCGGGAACAGCATTGCCTATCAATTCCGCCGCTTTGGGCAACCAACTGTTCCCAAAGCTATCATTCAAATCTAAGGAGCAGTTGATGAAGATCATCCCTGAAATGACACTGGGATTATTTTTGACATAGTCCATCTGAAGAATTCCTCCAAATGAATGTCCCAACGTTAGCCATTGCTTAATGCCCAGCGAATTTCTAACCTCTTC
>TARA_R110002050_G_scaffold4368_2_pt1 | contig 38166 bp, 37 predicted proteins | sample TARA_R110002050 | Tara Oceans TARA_R110002050 (sample SAMEA4396988) | marine metagenome | biome: Polar Biome; feature: [DCM] deep chlorophyll maximum layer (ENVO:01000326); material: water (ENVO:00002006), including particulate matter (ENVO:01000060) such as... | depth 25 m
CGCATAGTCGTAGAGAGCCTCGATGCTAATCTTCGCCGCAGTTGTAGGGTCAATACCCTGCTCCATCAAAGTAATCATGCAGCCCAGGCGCTCACGTTCTGCCCAAGCTTCTGCGATGTCCTCTGATGCACCCTTCATGTCTTCGAGAATGTCTAAGCCCATCTGACTGAGGCGACCCTTCTTTGACTGCTGCGTCAAGAAAAGGTTACCGACATTCTGAATCTTCGTTCCGAGTTGACTCGTGTCGAATGACGCGAAGATACCAGCCTCTAAAGCAATCTGACGTATCTGACTCTTACGATATGGCTTACCCGCGATCAGGATAATCTCATCCGAGCCCTCTAATATGCCGTTAACGTTAATGTCCCACTTTGATGCACGAGTCAGCTTACCGGCCCACTGAGCCGCTTTGTCGCCACCATTTTGGAGTACTTTACGAAAAGCCTCAGTCGCCTCACCCCTATCAGCCTGACGTGCGGCAAACACCGCTGCCTGACCAAGAGGGTTAGACAAAACATTTTGCGTTGACATCCGTATAGTCGAGGCCAACGCCGTTCGATAGCCCGTAACCAACGCAACCTGGTTGAAGTGGTCAAAGGTGTTCATCCAGAAGTAACGAGACTTCAATACAAAGTGGCCGCGAACCATGCGTGTCTTCAAGTATCGATAGAACAACGCAAAACTAAGCGCCACCTTCTTATTTGTCCCGCCGCCCGACATGATTTCCTCGGGGGCAGCCCAAATCGCGTTCAGTGCCGCCATTGTATCCATCTCATCTACTTTCAGCAGTGCCGGGTCTTGGGCCTGAGACAGCGCCATGTTCAACCTATTTCGGGCCGCTCTCGGGACATAAATATTAATCCCGTCAAGACTGTAGCCTTCGACCGTGGCCGGGTTGTAGCCCAAAGATTCGAAGGCGCGCTTCACACGCACAATCTCCTCGGGATTAAGCGACTCGCCTACAATGTAGTTGCTCATAGCAGTATGCAGAGCCTCATCAGCCGCAATACCTAACTTGACCCAGTGTAGCTTTGCCGCATCAGCCATACCGTGACCGGCGATCAAGATTGAAATTCTGTTGGCGACCATGGGATCGGCGAACTTACCTACGATGTCCTCGTATAAACCAGTGAAGGTATTTTGGGACGTGCTCTTTACACCCAGTAAACTCTGAGTAGTGCTAAGCAAGTTTATGTTACCGCCGTCTTGGGGGTCCGCTCTCCCAACCATGTTGCTGTAGTACATTAAAGTTTCCAGCAATCCCCCGGCGTCTAAACCCTCAGCCGGCTCGAACATAAATTTCGGTTCGAGTCTTGAGCCGGTATACCCAGCCGCCTGGAACACCTCTTCAACAAATCTTGAGCCTTTAATAATTGCGTGTATTGACTTGGTTATCCGTTCTTTGTCCTCATCTGAGAACTCTTCGATAGCCGCCGCACCTGACTTCTTAATCCGCACACGAAGGGCGAATTTTTGTATCAGAGACAAATCATCCGCGTCGACCGACTTAAAATAGGTGTTGAGCATCCTCGTCACGGAAGCCACTGAGTCGTGACCGGCACTTACGGCAGATCGACCGCTCTTAGAGAACGTTACGTCCTGCTCACCCGTCAATAGCCGGGTCAAGTTAGTGATGTCACCCTCTTTCACAAGAGCAATCGCCTCACCAATTGATTGCTGAACACGCCGCGCCCCTGCCATGACGGCGTCTCGAACTATCGGCGGGAGTCCCCGCATATCATCGTACGCGTCACCGCCGAGATACATAAATCGTGCCGCACGCTTAATCGGATTACTGGTAGCCAACTGATCGACAAGCTCTGACGGAGACAACTCTTTGATAGCCGCTTGATCCCCGCCAAGAGGCAGCTTTGCGGCATCTTGTATCTCAAGGCGTTTCGCCGTCTCTAAGTCAAACTGTATGTCGGCTAAGTCGCCGAGAGTAAACTCGGATTTGCCCGCCTTAACATTAGATGAAGTCCATCCCCGAATTGAAATCGGGCCTGGCAGTCGGACTATAGCGTCCTCAGTGCGACCCGCATTGTGAGCCTCAAGCGCCTTGACATACTGAGCCTTCAGAGCTTTCTTCGAGATTGGAGTTCCTAAACGATAGCTCTCGCGTACCATCTCCTCCAAAACATCGACTTGGGTACCCTTCAAGTTCGGGCTAATAAGCGCGTCCTTTACGATACCCAAAACATTTGGCATTCCTACACGCTTGGCGGGTACTCGCAGCAATTTGTCCAATGACGCACGTAAGCCCTCGTCGATGTCGAGCGTAGCTCCCTCAATTTCAGCGCCCCTTAAGCCCGCGTAGATATCTGTGATGCGCTCTCTGACGGAACTAAACGGACCCACAAGCTCGGGCTTATCGGCGCGACCAGACTTTACGTAGTCCGCGAACGCAGAGGCAAACTCAGTCTCAGCGGCCTCAATTGCGGCAGCGTCACCCGTAAATACAGCACCGCGATGACTGACGTTAATGCCCTTCGCGCCAAGCCATGCAACAACAGCCGCCATACCCTTAGCGTCCAGGTCTCGACGCGAGACCTTACCGATCGCACGAACAAAATCATCAACAGTAGCTGACGTGCCGACGGCTTTAATGATTGCCTGCCCATTCTCCAGGAACTCAACAGCCAGAGGATTAGAAGCAAGGTCACCACCCATAGGTCGCCGACGATTCTGTCGAGCCGCCGCGTCTAAGTCAATCTTAGCTAAGTCTTTCGAATCAATGAAGAATGCATCGACTAAGTTACCACCCGCGTCTTTCGCCGGCTTACGAGTAAATTTAACGCCGAGATTCTCAAGCGACCTGTAAACCCTCGTAGCATCAGCATTGGGGGCGACGTCACTAATAAATCCCGCACCCTGTGCCTGGGCTTGCTTTAATGCACGAATGTAAAGGTCAACACCAAGGCCCTGACCCCGCATAACCACGGGGATCTCGACGGAGTCTACGCGTAGAACAGATGAGCCGAATGCCGTATCCGGCCGAAGAGACATTCCACCACCTCGAGCCGCCTGCTCCAGAGTCGGTGACGATATTTCGATGACATCAGGTGCGTCGGGTGAAGACTTAACTACTGGCGTTGCGTCTGCCGCGATATCCGCACCCTCATCAACCCTACCTACGAGACCCGCAAAGCGCTCTTTGTAGAAGTCCGCAATCGTTCGACTCTTATCTTCAGCCGCAAACTTCCTTGCCTCCTGGTCCGCGAGCTTAACAATTTTAAGCGAGTCATCGCCTTCAAGCTCCGGAAAGAGCCGAATGATAGCGTCTTGAAACTGAAGCGCTTCTGGGGACAAGCCCTCTCGACCAATAGCCGCATACCTATCCGTCAATTGAACCAGTAATGGCTCAGCATCGATAGAAGCCTGGGCCGCAACCTTCTCACGAACAAAAGCCATCGCCGCGGCGCGAGACTCAAAGTTCGCCCGTACAGCGCCTATAGCCTTAGCTGTTGCCATACGCGCCATGTCCATCGACACACGCCTCGTTGCCTTAGTCGCCTTCTTTGCGTCAATAAGAGCCCGATCAAGCAGCTTGTTAAGGCCCTTAGTAAAGCCTTCAGCCTCGTCGGGGCCAGCAAACTTAAGTTGCTCGGCTAACTGAGTAATCTGCTTTCGCCATTCAGTCGGATTGTCCCGTAAGAGCCGTGTCCCCGCTGGCCGCTCTAAGAAGGCCATAAGGTTAACCGATAGCTGACGAGCACTATCAGATAACTGCTCTGATCCCATGGCAACACCGAACTGCTCCATCAACTGACTGGTATTGTCAGAGAATGGTCGCGCGGCCAATTCACGGAGACGTGCCGTGAACGCTTTATCAACGTCACCGCCCTTGAGTAACTCGACGGATTCCTTCAGATCATCGAGTGTCTGACGAGAACTCAGCAACTCACCGAAACCTACAGTCTGGTCGAGAGACTTGCCCCGAAGCACCTTACGTCGTGTCGAAGGATGGATATTGTGTGCCGTTTCACCGAAAGAACCCGGAACATCAGCAGCTAAGCGCTTACCCTCGGTAAACGTAATTTCGGGTACACGTTGTCCGATGCGCCGAGCGATGTCTGAGTCAGTCTGGTCGACAACCTGAGCAATCTTTTTATCGACTGTCCGCGCCTTTGAGATAGCCAAGTCAGAGCTTTTAGCTGCCTCCTGGGCCTCGTCGATTAAACTAATTGCTTCGTCATAGCTGCCGCGAGACACAGCTAACTGCACCTCTTGAAGTAAGTCTTCCGTCCTGGCCAGGTTAACAGCGCCATCGCCTAACTGAGTGACAAGTTCTGGGGCTGCGCGACGGAAATTAGCAACAGAAGCGGCGGCATCCGTCACCCTCTTTGTAGTTCTCGCAACTCCCGCCGCACCCATAAGTAAGTCGGGAGTAAGAATCGCAGCAATGAGGCCAGCAGAACCCAAAGCAAGTGCGCCTAACGTACCATCCTCAGCAGCCTCAGAAGATAGCGCGGCTTTTAGGAAGTCTCTGCGGTCCTTAATACCTTCGAGAGAGCCCTCGTAGATCGCCGTACCAATACCTTCGCCCTCCCGACGGCCCGCAAGGCGCTCCATAGCGCCGGTCAACGCAGACTGAGGGGTGTCCATCAACTCGAACATGTGCCAAGTTGGGTGAGTCAGACGATAAACAGGGACGCCCTTGGGGTCGAGGCCGATAACTTCTAAGCGAACTTCACTTGCGTTATCCCACGCCTTCTCAAACCACGTGTCGTCGTCTGCATTATCACGGCTTAGCTGCCGCCCTTTCGGGTCAATCAAGTCATAAGAGATAAACCCTGGGGGGTAAAACTTGTTCACCGTCCGGAATAAAGTCGCCTCATATACAGCGTTCTTCAGGGCTTTTTTCTTGATCGCGTCGTAGCCCTTATAACCCCACTTGATGCCTTCGCGCTCAGCCATCTTGGCCACGTCGTGTCGAGCAATGAGATCTATAAGGTCCTTAAACTTGCTTTCCGCTAAGGTCTCACGAATGTTCGCGCCTGCGTCCGGCCCCAGGTCCAGGAAAAACGACTTCAACTTCTCAGCTTTTTCCTTATCGTCCGCAATCTCGGGATTAATCAGTCGATCCGCCTGCTGCTCTAAACGCGCATACCCGGCTTGTCCCTGCTTGACTACCGCGTCCTCGGCCTCACCCCGGTTATCACCCGTCCAATAAATACGTGCGCGGTCTTCTGGGTCAAAACCCTTCAAGAGAGTCTTCAAGGTCTTCTTACGCTCTTCCTCCGGAAGCTTCTTCTCACCAAAGCCTACGCGGGTAATACCCTTACCAACAATCTTACGGCCCCTTAGCTTTATATTTCGTTGACGCTCTGTCAGCGTCCAGGGCCGGCTCTCGATTCCTGCGGTGAAGTCAGTGTCACGCTTCTTGTACTTCTCCATGACCTCGGTAACAGGCTTCTCTTCCTCGCCAATCTCCTTAAACAGGTCCGACAATGGGGCCTCTTGCTGTTGCGCCGCAGCCTTGTACTCATCCGGCGTCAGCCCTGTAAACTCTGAGGCAGATTGGAGAACAGCGTCATAGTCAAACGTGGGCTCGTTCTTTTCTTTCTTCGCCTGAAAAGCCTCGGGATCGTAGTCGCGCTCTGCGTCACGCTGAGTCGCAATTAAAAGGCTGAGACGCTCTAACTTAAGGTCTTTGTTCAGCTTTTTACGCTTAGCCTCTTCCTCTTCGCTAAGCTCAAAGGCTTTCTTCGGGTCAACCTTAGTTTCAGCCTTAGCCTCAGCCTCAGGTTCAACCTCAGTCGGAGTCTCTACTGGAGGCTGCTCTTCTGTTTCTTTCTCGGCCACGAAACTCTCCCGCTAAAACTTAGTCGCAAACCGATCTTGTAACTTGTCGGCTTTTTCTGCTGCCTCTTCCTCGGCTATCTGCCGGGGTATAGTAACGTTTTTCACACGCATAAGTTGGGTTTGCTCTGCCCTGAGTTGCTCAATATCGTCCTCGAGTACTGCAATCGACGCATAATGCTGCGCTGGATCTTTAAGGTTAGGTATCTCCTTCTTCAGTCTGATAATTTCCTTTTTGGCGCCGCCTATACCTCGCTGACGCTCAGCCATCTCAAGAGATAGTTTCGCTTCGTTGACCTCACCCCGTGGCGCAGACATGATTCCACCTCGACGCGGCCTATATTCTTTCGTCGTCGAAGCTTCTTGTTCAGTTAATTCGTCTCCCGTGAATCGCCTGTAGAGACCTACTGCCATATCTCGAGGAAGTGCGTAAAGGGGGTTGTCTGATGTGAGTGGTGTCTCAGGCTTAATCACATCATATAGCGCACGACGCCGTCGACCAACTGCGTACCGACGCGGCTTAGACTCACCCTCAACCCTCACTTCTGTCTCGCCCATCCCAGGGCCAGACCTAAAATACTCATAGGCGCCCGGACGCATACGTTCAGACGTGTACACCCCCGTCTCGGCTTGCCTCAGCTTTTCGTCCGCTCGAGCCCGGCTACGACCTGGATATACTGGACCACTACTCTTGTGTTGCTCTCCAGGAGCTACCTCGGCGGGAAGCTCGGCAAAATCTGACCCACCCTTCTGGCGGTCGACGATCTTGCTTACTATTCCCGTAAGCTTCTTTCGCTTTTCGCTAAGTTCCGACTCGATCTCGTCTTCTGACAACGTCGCTGCCTCACGCTCTTCAACTGAAGCGCGCGTCATAACCGTAGGCACACCATCTTGTTTAGCTTCAAGGCCGCTAATCTCTGACCGAAGCGCATCTGCCTGCGTGTCCAAACTTGCGCTGTCAGGAGTATCCTCGGCGGGGGGCGGAGGAGGGTCGACAGGGTCAGCGCCTTTGGCCGCAGCAGCCTTAGCGGGAGCCGGAGCGGCAGCCTTAGCAGCGGCAGCCTTAGCAGCGGCAGCCTTAGCAGCGGCAGCAGCAGGGTCCACTTCAGTCGTAGGGGCTGCAGGTTGGACCAGAGATAGTAAAGATGTAGCCACGATAAACTCCTACGTCGAAGTCGTCGTGGGTTGAATAGACGCTTGCATGCGATCGTAGGCTCGATCCATCTCGCTCTTCGAAGGCTTGCCCTTCTTCTTCGTGCCTGCGGTAGACTTCGCCAGCGCCTTTATAAAAGGTGCGGCCTTCCTTAACTTATCCCGCCGACTTGCTTTCTTGCGTGACTTAGCCGCTAGAGTAGCCGACTTATTCGCCTCTTCATCGGTCGCGTCTATGTTTTTATCCGCGGCAATCGCGCCAGACTTAAGTTTCATGTCTCCCGCTGATTTAGCTTGTTTGTTAGTTCTACTTGCCATTTTATTTCCTCAGATTCTTGTTCATTTCAGCGACGCTTGACATATCTTTACCCTTACCAATAGCGCCCCCGACCTCGTCGTCGTCGTCCTCCGTGATCTCGGTCCCACCCACGTTACCACTCGCACCGAGAACGGCTGGCGTAGAGGCTTCGGCACTATCGTCGACGTCATCGTCGGTCGTCGTCTTCTTCTTCTTCTTCTTCTTAAGCAGCCCCGCGATCTTGGCCAATACTGGAGATAAGTTAGGTGCGTCGACATCCTCAGCTACACCCTCAGTTAGGCTTGCGTCTGACTCGTCCTCTTCCGGAACTGTCGTCGGTGGAGCCAAGACCCTTGCGTCAAGCTTCATCTGGCCCACATCTGTCAGCGTATCCCCCTGACTCATAGGCACTGTCTCCTGGTCTTGGAGCGATTTTGGTGTCTTCGCGCCAACGAGCGCGCTTCGGTCCGCAGCCGCAGGGGTCTTAGGTTTAGAGGTCTTTTTAGACGGCTCGTACCCATCTCTTACCCATTCATTAGTTTCTTCGTTCCAGGTAAACCCTTCCTGTCCCGTAATATCAGTTGGAGCAGGAGCAGCAGCAACAACAGGAGTGGCTTCGGCGGGTGCAGCAGCAGGAGTCTCAGCAGCAGGTATAGGTTGAGGTGGAGGTAATTCGAAGCCGAGGTCCGTCCTGTCCTTCAACCCCTCATAAGCACGACCGTATTGTACAGGATGACTGCTCTGCCATTTGTTGGCTAATGCTTTTTTGTCTTCCAATGCAAGGCTTGGATCACTCAGACGCCTTACAATCGTACCCGACATTGATTTTGGGCCGGTACCCTCGATTCCACGGGACCCGCTGGTGTCAGCAGGAGGATCATCGTCCGTCAGACCAAGCGTTTGGCCCATCTGGACTTCCTCCAGGGCGTTATCCCAGGCGAGGGCGTCTTCGTCAGACACGGTGACCTGGTCACCAGGACCAGGCTCGACCATCCAGATGCCTGCCACACCCTTGCCGTCACCCCTAATTGTCTCAGGTGGCGGCTCGTCTGTCGATTTATACCCCAGACCCTCGGCGGTCATCGAAGCCGCAACTAAACTATCAACTCGAGCCTTCTCTTCCGGTGTATCGGGGACTCCAATCAGATCGGCTTTTTCGGCACTACCTACGGCGGCCTCAAGGTCACCTGAGGACACCAACCTCTGATCGTCGCCTTCGCCCGTAACCAATAAGCTGCGCTCCCCAGACTGCGGAACCTTTGCGATTACTGCGTTAGCGACTTCCTCGTCGACCTTCTCAAGGCCCGCCCCAGTCACCTTGTAAACCGAGGCGCTTTCGGGGTCGATCACGTAGGGCGTTCCATCGTCCGTAAACTGGAAGGGCGAACCCTTACCCGCACGAATTCTGCGCGCCTCCATTACATCCTGGCGAATATACTCACCCGTCTCGGTGTCTTTATAGTAATTACCCGCATCGTCTTGGTACAACGTCGCCTCATCCTGTAAACCAGAAGACCACAACGCCTTGTCTTCCAGTCGAGCATACGTACCTCGCTCAACGTCCTGGTTGTACAACCGCTTAGCCCGACGATCAATCCTGGATACCGAGGGCTCAGGGCGCTGAAGAATCGATGCCTGCTTGGCTTCTTGTGGCGTAATTACCCGCGCACCATCCGCAGTTACAATACGGATGGCACCCATCGGGTCCGCTGCATGACGCTTCAAGCGCCTACCCGTAACCAATGTGCCGTCCCTAAGCTCAACAGACCAGATCTCACCCGAATCAATTCCACGGAGACCGTAGTTACCCGCACGGCGAAGCGATTGTTTCTTCCACGCCAAGAGAGCCGCAACGTCGTCACCACCCTCCACATACGAAGACAGGACGAGCTTACCGTCTTTCCCAGTCTGAACTCGACCCAGGCGGTCGAAGCCATGATCTGCGGCCCAAGCGCGGAAGCCCTCGTTCCCGATACCCTTAGCTAAGCCGTCACGAATCTTATCTTGGTCCGAGCCGCCCAATTGTTCTCTAATGTACTTAATTACCCAGTCAGCTTCCGCACTGGACTCACGACGAAGATTTGCAGACTCAATCGCTGCTATAGCCTCATCTTTATCGATGATTCCACCCATAGCTTCGGCAGCTAATTCCGCCATATGGGCCGCCTCCTTGGCGCCCTCAATCGTGTTGTCGAAAGCGGCATTATCCTTCCTTTCGAGGTGTCCCTGAGCGGCCTTAAGACGTTCACGCCCCTCCTCCTTCTGCCTCGCCAGCATAGAAGACTGCTCATTCCGTCTTGCCATGAGTACGTTGTAAGCCTCAACTTCAGCTTCGAAGTTCGTGAGCGTACTCTCTTGTATTTGCCGCCTTTTTAATATGGCTCGCGTCTTGGAAATATCAACGAGACCGTTCTCATCGAACACAACTATCTCGCCAAACTGATTGACGTTATTCATAATTTGCTTGAACGTCGCGGTATATGCCGGGTCATCCTGAGCAATTTTAGGTTTATCCGCCTTGAGATACGTCTGCGGTTGTGTCCATACCTTCCAGGCGGCCAAAAAGGAGTCGCGACCATCACCCCCCGCAAACTCCCTCTCCGCTACCTGCACCATCTCCATGTCAGGGGAACGGACTGCCTTGAAGTATTTCGTGATGTTAGCTTCTCGACCTTTCTGAAGCGTTACCTGGCCCGCATAAACGGCTTGTCGGTCGGAGCTATCAATCTTCGCATAGTCCAGTCGAAGCCTTTCCTGTGCGGTGCGATACTTAAGAGCTTCCGACATCTTCTTAAGCTCAGTCGTAGAGATGCCCTCCTCAGACTTTCGCTTAGTGTTAATCGCCGCGATCAGATGCTTGAGTAAAGAATCCTCATCAGCGGCAGACTCACTGGACGCAGCCGATCGACGACCCGCAACCCCAGATATTATTGTGCTTATATCCTTAGTTACCGCTTGAACATCGCTCGTAGCCATTATTAATATCCTTCAAACTTATATGATCTATGGGGCGCCAACAGGTGGAACCGTTTCCATCCCCGCGCCCGTCGCACCCGCTGCAGCCCGCTGACCGCCGCCCTGACCAGCGTGCGCAGCCATCAAACCCAAACCGACTGTTCCCACATCTCTGATTCCGCCGGTAGCGGCCTCTATCCCACTTTTAGCTGCTGCCGCCTTACCAGTCTCGCCAGCCAGTCGCTGTGACGCGCCGCTTGCAATAATCTGAGCATCGCGTGCGTCCTGCTGTGCTTTAACGTCACTCGAAAGCTTAGCAGCGCTGCCCATGCCCTCAGTCGCGACCTTAGCCGCGCCTTCACTAAGCGCCTTTATTTGCTCCGTTTTCTGGGCCGCGAGTGTCGGGTCTGCGGACCCGCTGTGGGTATCAGCCTCAGACTTCGATATCATGCCCTTATACTGAAACCCAGCCTCTTCCATGATCTTCCGCTGTGCGGCCGGACCTAAACCGGTAGTCCCCATCTTCTGTCGCAGAGCCGCCGCCCGATTTACACTACTCAGCGCAGCATATTCTGGGCTATTTTGATAGCGCCTAATGGCTGCCTTATCCTGCCGGGATTTCATTACACCCCCGATGATGCTAGAGCCTACTACAGCACCACCAAGAATCGCGGCGCCGGCAACGATGGGAAGAATGGCAAACGAGACTTCGCCATCCGATGCGCCACCGAATAGCTCACAAATAACGAGAATAAATGTCAGCAACGCTACTGTGATAGGATGAAGTCGGGGCAGCAATGAGCGCATATTAAATCTCCCAGCAAAGTATAGCGCGTTTCTACAAGAAAGAAATGACGCGCGCATTGCGAATACCAAGGCACAGTTTAGCGGTTAACTCAAAATATCCTCGGCCACGAACGTTACCGTCCCGACTTTCGGTTCCAATGTTCTGAACATAGACAGATTCACCGCTAATGCTCCCCACACGAACCTGAACCGCGATCTCGTGAAACCCCTTACTCAAAGCCGTCGGGTGGTGGAGGCTTAACTGTGTTGCTGAGTGAGCTTCAGGGAAAACGTACTTAGGGTTACCACCCTTTGTTCCACCTGATTTATCCGTCGCATCAGGGTATTTACCCTCGAAGAAGTCCGTGCCAGGACCAACCGCGCCGTTGTTACTTTTATAACCTGGGGCCACGGGGTGATAAAGATTCTCGGCTAACCGACGTTTTGTATAATTGACGTACTCCCCGTCTAAGACACAACGGAGATCCAGCTTTGTTTTGCGGCTACCCTCGACATCCCTCGAGTCAACAAACACTCCCTGCCAATTGTTGTAACTAAAAAATAAGTCCCAGTGTAGGAGACTTAACGTTGTTGCATACGGCTGATACCAACGCAAAGAGACGCCACTAAGGGTTACCCAATCTTCGGTGTAGGTCCCCGTAGATCTCTGACCAATACCGTTGCCGTAAAAAGCCGACGTCTCGGTTAAGCCGTCAGTACGGCTGAGCGCGGCCTGCTCCGGCATAATATGCTCAGCCCCGACCTGAAAATCCGTGGTGCCGAGGTTATAGTGGTTTAATTTACCGTTTGCGGCCGACATAAGACCGTCATCAGTTTTGGAGATGCCGACGGGCGAAACCGTATGAGACGGACGATGGATGTTTCTTGTGTACGGCTCATTCGGATCGCTGTAACGATCTCCATATTGAAGCAGTTTTTCGCCCGTGCCTGCAGGGAAAGTGAGTTTAATCTTGGGCATAAATCACTTGTACAACTTCATTACGGTTAATCGGCAACGACCAATATGCGCGTTGACCGATGATATTATAGCTCGACCACCCTCGGGTGATGCCCATTGATTGTCCTGTATTTTATGTACGCGATCCACAGTAAGGAAGCCCGTCGAACCAGGAATAGGGCTAGCGGAGCCGTAAGCGGGTATGGTAGCCCCGTCACCGTCTATTCGGTACTCGTCGTCTACGTCTAACGTGGCTTCCCGATGATCCCAATCTGACGGGTAAGTGGTTGAACCAAAAACTGCGATCTCAGTTATCTCTGCATCAGCATCTGAATCGAAATCCGAGCGCTCTAATGTCAGCATTAGCGGTATGGTGATACCCAAATTATTCGGTGCAGTTGCCATACCTCGAGAGTCAGTTTTCGGTTTGTCGAGGACAGATCCTCCGTAGTCGTGAGACTCATCACCCAAACCAGTGTAGAATTTAGTCTGCTTCACGAATTGTGGGATATACGCGCCCTTACGGTTCGCCCATGCAGAGGAGTTTATTACCGCCGGGGCGTGCTTTGAGCCGATAATCCAATTATCGAAAACGTCCGTCCCGGTACGATAACCAATATTAAATAGTGCGAATAAGTCTAAGTACTTATTTTCCTGGACAAACCCAAGATAATTCGAGAGATCGAAAATACTGGTGTCGTCGTCCACGTAGCCGACCATGTTTCTAAGTTTTCCGGTGATCGACGGGTGAATCCCACGAACCTCAACATCAGCGAAAATGACTACTTTCTCGTCAGGGCCGATCTTTAAGTTGGTCGCATGCGCGATACTTAAATTTCGAGTGAAAGTATCCTCGCCTTTATCCGTAAGTATTTGCCACCCCGCACCGATATGCGCCCCATCGGACGCAGTTTCGGCGTAGTCGAGATCCCAGCTACTGTAGGTGGCGGTTCTTTTGTCTAAGTACGCCGTGTTTTTAAACCCGGGAAACCGAGATCTAATAACGGTATCGGGGTCGGCCAAACACTCTCGGTCTTCGCCGATAGTAAAGGAAGGGCTAATCCCGACAGTGTTCCAGTATTTGACCTTCGAAGGTAGATGCGTATTCGGTAGAGACCGATTCTTAATATCTGATGGCTGCAAACTGTTTATACGGTCTTCAAGTGTGTTTAATTTATACGCTTCTTGCGACGCTATAATCTGATCTTCTGACTGCATGGACTTAGTTATTACCGGCGAGGCCGTAAGCTCAGAATCGTCTTGAGGCGCATAAAGGGGAAGAGCGATAACACTTAATCGACGCGAGAAAACACCGACAAAGTCGCCATACTCAAACTTCCTCCGCTTACGAAGAAGGCGCCTCGCTACGATTTCGACTGTGTGTGTTCCCGGACCTACAGGAATTACCCCCCCAAATCGGACGGGGAGCACTTCCGGACCACAAGATGAGGCTCGCGTTGATCGGATTTTTTGTCCTGGGCGACCACCCCTATCCGCCTCGTAACTCATCGCTACGCCGGCACTTCGCTGACCAAACTTGTAGGTGCTTTCCCCCTTAAAACTAAACAAAGGACTATCGTCGACCCTCAACCCATGGGCCGACTCCTCAAAAGAAAATGACTTACCTGTAATTGTCGAGTCTACAATTTTGCCGTCTACACGCAACGCAAATTGAACTAACGCAGGATAAAATCCTCTAGAGATGTGATGATAGCCGCCCAATTGGGGCTGCTTTGCTTCATCATCAGCCGCGATCTCGTTCAACGCAAATGCGTATGAGGCGTCGTATTGTATGGGCGACATAGTCGTATCGCCGTACCCACTATCGGTAATTATGTACGCAGCGGTGACTTTGTCATAGCCCGTGATTGCGGGATTATTGTGAGTAGAAAACGGCCACGCGTGGTATTCAGGGTTAGGTCCCCGCAAGTTCAAGGACGCCTGCTCCGCTTCAGCGAGGTCAGCCTTATAAGTACCTAACCAACTAAAATCTGTTGTAGGCGCTCCAGGCCCCTCATAGGCCCAAGGTTTTTTGTACTCATAAAACCCCTGCCATACATACTGAACGTAGGCGTTAATGTATAAACTCGCCTTGCCCGTAGTGACGCTAACCTTCATAGCGTCACTCAACGCAGCGTTCTTAACTGCTGCCCACGCACCCGTGTTCGGGATTACCGACGGGTGACCCTCACCAGAAACACGAGCGTCACGCATCGTGCCACCGTCAGGTTTGACGAAGTTTGGTGACTTGCGGTCGGTATTGATTTGCGTTCCCGTCTTAGCGGTACCATGCTCAAAGATTGTCCGGCACTCGACGGAGGAAGACTGAATATCGTAGTAAGCCTTCTCAGCTACGGACCCGTCGTATAAACTCGTGGTAATTAAAGACTTATGCGGATACAGATTACCCTTTAAATCCGCCGCGTTAAAATTATGTCGATCGAGTTCTCCGTCTAACAACTCTTGTACAGGCTCCGTGTCCTGGTTGAACTCAACCGGGTCAAGAATATCCCTGGTCCGAAGAAATCTTTTCGGGAAAATAAACGGCATAATTACTTATCCCTACGTTTAGGTACGCGGCCAAGTGGCGCACCAAGAGTGGCGACACTCGTATCGAAGGCGAAAGCCGACAAGCGCAACCGACCAAGCTCGCGATCCGTTGAATCGTAAATTTCATGTGCAAGCATCGCCCCATCCTTCGAAGAAGGAAAAAGACTCGCGAAGGCCGACATGTCTTTCCCTCGATCCAGGTCTTGGGCGAATGGTAGGGGACCAGGCCACCCAATTAGCTCAATCTCAAACGCCCAAGAAGTGACATTATGGAGATCTACAGGTACTTGCCGCCAAAATAAGCGGGGCGTGTGGACCTTCGATGAACCATAAGTAGCGTTACTCGCCACATCAACGACTACCCCTGACCCATCATCCGGACCGACAAGGCGTAGATCCGTCAACTCTTCTATCGGTTTCCAAGAGCCATTCTTATAGATACGCACCGTAGCATCGCCATTCCACGCGTCCTTTAACCCCACATAGAGCATTCGAACGTTTGTAGGTACAAGCCCATTCTCGGCGGCCATGATCCAACTTGACCGATAACGAATCCGTCGGGGCGGACCAAAATAATCCGTAGTCTGACGGCCTAAAACAAACACACGATGCAAGTCAGTCACGTAGGCGTCCGACGGAGTCGTCGGGCTACCCAGTTCTGTGTTGTAAGCTACATTAGTCTCACGTGGGTCCGACCCAATCGCGAACGTGTAGCCGCGCCAATCTTTACTCGAGCACATGTCTGCGATATGAATACCCAAAGTTTGACGCCGCCAATATTTCCCGTCGAAACAAAACATCAATCGATTTTGGCTATGCCCGGATGGCGCAAGCGCACAACGGTATTCCTTACTCTCAGAGTCAATCGTAGCCACCGCCATATGCATCCGCGACGGGTTCACATCAAGACTAAAAGCCTTGTCAATCGGGGAACTCATACGAACAATATCGCCAAGGTTCTTCATCCCGTAGAACCCGTCACGACCCAACCACATAAGAGTGCCGTCAGGCAGAGCGCTAATAGATCGAGGCGCGACACAACCAATGCCTAACGACAAAGGCTGAGCCAGCTTAAAATCCTGGCTGATGGAGTAAGTAGCGTTCTCCGTGAACGCGAGTAGCACCCCATTATGAGACACCGTACCTGTGACCTCCGCACCGCCAGAGTCGGGGTGAAGAATATCTGACTTAGCGAAAGTCCCCGGAAGACTGGGAAATGACTGACGGATAGCACCAGGATCACCCACAATATTAGCCGCAATCAATCGGCCTTGATGAGAGCAGGCAACCCGAAATACAGGCGTATCAATCGTCTCGACCCACTCAAGACCTAACTCAGAGTCTGACTTGTTATCGTCGTGAGCAAACGCTGAGGAACCGGGGATGCGAGCTAAAAATCGTGGTGTGTTGTCTACGTGCTTCGTGTCGGGGGTTCGGTAGATACGAATCGCAACGGTTTGCTCTGGAGCCTCACCACCACAACGGACCAGGAACCGCCTAGTCAGATCATCAATTTCCGTTCCCTGCGCTGCTTGAATCTTTGTCCCACCATACGACGAATCCGCCATGTACTTGGGTGTCCCGTCAGGTTCGACGGAAACAAACGGCTCAGCCTGATTAGAATGAATAGACGCCGGCTCGCTCGGAGAAGAAAACGCGGATAAGTTACCCAATAGGTCTTCATACTGAAAATAGTAGTACCACGCACCGTTCAATAACGAGCCGTCTCGACCCGAAAGAACATCACCAGGAGTTCCGATACGACCGGGCCACGAGTAGCCCACAGAGTTGGGGTAATATTGTGGGATTTCGTCAAAGTCAGGTTGTGTCGGGCCTGAGATTAGTGGTGTCTCCGCGCTATGCTGATAGCCCAACTCAAAAACGTTACCGTTAAATTGGATAACCCTGGCGCGGTCCTCACCATTCGTCCATACGATATTGTTGCCAAGCTGAACGTACTGATCGGGAAACCGAGGATTTTTTGACGTGCTTAAGGTTGTTACTAACGTCTCGTCACGTGAGTCCTCACCGCCGAGGAATCGATAAAGTGTTGTCCCGAAACGGTAAAGCAGGGTATGCGCAGACCCGTTGAGAAGGTTTGCTGAGAAAATACTATGCGGACGTGCCCCGCCCTTGAATCCGAAGTTCGGAAAAGTCCTCGAACCAATGTCCGCATCAGGGTAATTCGTCACCTGACGGTAAGGCGGTGGTGACACTTCCCTCTCAACGTTGCTCTTGATACGCAAAATAGAGGGGCCTACGATACTCCGTAGCGCGTCACCGTTTTCAACTTCCAAGTTCTCAACGTACCAGGCGAGAGACACAGGCGAATACGACCTGCGCCCCTCACCAGGAGGAATAATTACGGTGTTTGTCGTCTGACGTGTAGGTCCCGCCACTTCATACCCTTATTAAATAGTCACTTCGTATTGCTTGCTCTTCCAAGAATCCGACAGTTGTGATTTAGCGGCGGCGTTGCCCTTTAATGCAGGCACAGACTTCAATACCCTTGATTGCCAAGACATGAACTTCTCGCCCTCCCAGGGTGGCGGAACAGCAAAGACACTGCTTGAAGCGATCTTAATGGCTTCTTCGGGGTCTTCGATCTCTGCTGGGTCCTTTGTGTCGTCACGAAGAATACTCTGCGGAGGAACCCAGCCGTGTTGCGCCTCATCAAACTTCCAGCCAATAGGCATCCAGTCGTACACCGTACGGTGCTCAACGTTGCCACTCATATGCTCTATGCCGTTCTTCGTCATGATCGTCGCCGACCAAGTATCCGCCGTTGGGGACGCACTCATAATGCTTACAACTAAAGCCTCCTGGTATTGACCCACAAGGGTCTTCCGGTAAACTCGTGAGCCGACATCGCAACGCGGCATCGCTGTAAGTGTTGAGTACAATTTCTTATCGGACATGCATCACCTCTGTTGTTGTTCTTCCCTGAATGGGAGCCAAACCAAGTTAATCGCTGGAACTGAATGTACCATAGCGGTTACGAGAACGATAACCCGTAAACGGGAGGGGTTCGACAACACCACCAACATTGGCGTAGCGCTGACGAAAACCTCTCATTAAATCCTGATAACGAGCTAAGTGTGCCTGGGCACTTGTCTGATCGTTACCGTCATCTAAGCTGATGTAATACAGAGCAAGTTCAACTAAGCAGGGAACCGCGTCTCTCTGAATCGGCGCAGTATCTTGGTCGTCGATATACTTTCTCGGTAACCGAAGAACACGGAAGTCAAGCTCATAGCGGCTGTCCTGGTGCGGATAGACTTGCCAGGCATAGTACCCGGTACTGTGCTTCATCGGGCGGTGGTAATCATACAACTGCGTACCATTCCAGACAACACGACCACCCTTAATCTTGTCAGCCGAAGTTAACCCTTCTGGAGCCGTGACACCTGAGTCCACGAGCGCTTGAACGTGGTCAAAAGTAGGCTCAACCTCACACAAAAGGTAGAACTTTTCATTCGTCTCAACTGCAGTCTTCTTGCCCACACCCACATCTTTCTTATCCCGATGGGAAGCGTAGTACCGAATGCGTAACCCAGAACGACCATAGCGATCGAAAGCCGAATCACCAAAGCCCAACATCGAATCAATGTTTGTTGCGGATAAAACCAACGCACCATCAGTACCGTCGAGATTTTTTTGCTCGATCACTGTGGCGGGAGACGGGGCACTCTCCCAAACGGGATCACTAATGCCAGTATACCGGCTAACCGTAGACGTCACTGAGTCAGTCTCATACGCCCAGGAAAGGTCAAATTCACCATCATGGTCTTGGTCGCCGCCAGGAGCAATAGACGGTGACTGCTGCCACTCTTCGTCCCTTCGACCCCACACATACGTATACCGGATAGCCCACGTACCTTCCCGTAGAGCGTTCTTCTTCCACTGATAAGCCGCATTTGGTGTTGCCATCGTGGTGCTGTCGGTAGTGACGGGTATCGTGGAGCCCACACCATACTCAGAGCCTACAGTCGGTAGCGGCATCGCCCCCCCACCCCCAGGCGGCTGATTCGTATTTCCCCCTGGTGGGTTAGCGGGGTCTTTAGGTTCGTACGGGTCAAAGTCTGGGGGGTTCGGTGAGCCGGACTGCGTTTCCGTTGTCGGCTGTTTAATGTCAATCTCAACAATATTCGGCGCTTCAGTCGGCGGAGGAAGCTGAAAATGTCGATTTCGCCAACAACGGTATGGACGCCCCTGGCTACTCCCCTGAAAATCTAAAAGATCATCTCGGTAAGCTGAGGCTGTTGCGACTTTCCATACCTGTTGTCGAGTACTATCAAAGATACGAGCAGGCTCAAGTACCTCCATTACGTCGTCAGAAAGGAAGAACTCAGGCTGATGAATCCTAAAGTCTTGGGCTGTGGTAATGATGTCCGGAAGTGGGCGGTCAAGACTAACGACGTAATAAACAACCCCGGTATCGGTGAGCTTAAACCACTCACGACTCTGACGTCGGCGAATCCGGCCGGACGAGTCTGTGATCTCCAAGTGCATCACGCCATCCCACTCACCCGTAATCGTGGGGCGCCAGGTTGTAGCACTACTTGCATGTGCGATCGAAACACCCGCGCTATCAACAAAGTACAATAGACGCTTGTCGCTGCTCCGCGTCAAAACCTTCGACGCCACTGTAGAGGCTGAACCGTCTACCGCCGGGTATAAAACAATATGTTCCTCGTCAGGGACGAGTGCCTCTGGAATATCCCCCGCGATACGATCGAGCGCCAAGTTTAGTGCGGCTCGAATACGATTATCTAAAGTTACGCCAGTTGAGTCCCAAGAACGAAGGGCAAATAGTCTACTGCGCAAAGCGCCTAAAGAAACGTCCACAGAACCTCCAAAAGACGAGGGGGGCGTAACCCGAAAGCTACGCCCCCCAAGTGTATCACGTAGTCAGATGCTACGGGATGTTGATGTACGCCTGGGAATAACTTGCCAGGGTAGCACCGTCTGCCTCAAGGGCGACACCAAGAGTAGTGCCGGCAACGCCACCTTCGTCAACTGAGCCTTCGGTTGTGTGGGCAGCAAGTGGGCTACCCGCAACAACGCTTGTACCAGCCAAAACGACACAAGTGCCCTGCTTAATGATCCAGCCGTATGAACCAGCAGCAATCGCATTATCAGCGACTCCTGCAAGAAGTTGCGGGAGTGTATCATTAGAATCACTGGGCTCAACTGAGTACTGAGTGGTAAAGTCCCACTCACAAAGCTGACCCGCAGCAACGACTTCTATCGCCTTCACAAACACCCACTCGCGGCTGCCCGAGAGCAGCGCAAAGTTGGTGGTCGCACTAACGCCAGAGTTCCCAACAACGGCACCATTAATAGTGGCTGCAGGTAGGTCATCTGGATGTTGTCGAGCAGTAGTACCAAGTGGGTACTGCTCCGTCGTGTAAGTAGCGGAGAAAGTAAGTCCGCCGAGTTCGTCTGTCTTGAATTGATTTCCAGCCATGATGTACCTCCCTTATACCGCGCCGCCAGAAACCACGCCCTGAGCCACCAATTTGGTGCAGATCATGTTTCCTTGCATTGCGAAGATTGCAGTTACGACATCTTGGTCACCAACGCGCTCCTTGAACTCACTGATGTTCGGTGCTTCAAGCATCGGGAACTCAATGTAGTCAGTGTTGAGCATGTAAGTGACACCGTCAGCCGCGACACCGGAGAACACAGACGTATCGCTGCGATCCAAGTCGATGGAAGAAGTAACAGAAGCGATACCCATGGAGAGACCCAGGGTGTTGCTCTTGTCAATCTTGTCATCAACGATGCTCACACGAACGTTGTCCCGTCGGCTGTCCTCGAAGTTGGTGTAGGTATCATCGTCCATGATCACGAGATCAGGACCCTTACCTACGCCACCAGCGTAGTGAGAACATTGACGATAGGTCTTACGAAGTTGCGTAATACCGTTAGCCGCGAATGCACCAATGTCATTGAATTGGTTGTAGTGGAAGTAGCTACTACTCTTAGCTACACCCTGAACTGTGTCAGTCTGAGCAGTAATCGCCTGAAAGTCCAGAAGACCGTTGGTAACACCAGTTCCGATACCAGAAGCAAACTGACCGTTAAGAGTCAGAAGACCAAAAAGCTCCGAAGAACCAAAGGCCAAACCACGGCTGGCACCAGTAAGGAGGAACTTGTTCATGTCCGCCTTAGCTGCTTCCATCGCAGTTTGAGGATACTCCTCAATCAATCGGATGACGGCAAGCTTTCCGCTGTTCTGGTTGAGTTCCCGCTTGGGAATGTTGATAGCCATAACCATACGGTGTGGCTCAACCTCGTACTTACGGATTTGTTGACGACGGGTCATGTTCAGTAGTTCGTCACCGACGTAGACACCAACACCGCGAGCAGGCGCACCACCGGAGAAGGAACGTTCAATCTTCGTTCCGCCTTCCATGGGCATGCGTGCTTTCGAGTTAAGTGCTTCGAACAGCTCATTACTACGAACAAACGAATTTACCAGAGGTCCACGGAGATCCGCGAACGTAGTGTTCAGCAATTCTGTACTGATAGACATTTTGTTCTCACTAAGATGGGTTAAAAAACTTTGTTCTCGCCTGCCCGCGACGCTTAAATCAGACCAAAGTGGCTACCTGACACATCTATCTGGGTGCCCTATCTGTATACATCACGCAGAAAAAAGCTGCAAGCTACGTAATTTCAATAAGTTAAGATTTTATTCCTGATTCAATCCACGCAACGTCAATGCTAACTGAACTCGACGCAGAAGTTTCCGGTCACCAAGACTTAGTTTTTTGCTGCCCTGACCTTTCTTTCGTAGTTTAGTTTTTATTGTTTTTAACTTCTCGACTGGGATCGCCTCACCTTTTTTCGCGCCAAGTGCCCTACGTAAAGCACCCTTATTTTTAACTGCGCCTTTAATCCACTTCTCACCCACAACAACCTCCGTCTCGGCATCGATTGAATAACATGATAACATTACCGTTATGGCAACAACGGCGACGAAGAAAAAAGCGAAAAGAAAAAATATCGCAACGGGCGGGGCAGAGTTTGCAACTGCGCCAGGAATCCATGAAGGGAAGGTGCGAGCAATGTTCGCAACGCCCGACGCATTTGTATCTATGTGCCAGATCGTACGAGAAGACGAGTCCACAGGCTACATGGAACCGACACATACGCAGAAGAAACTGCTGAAAGCCTACGACGAAAACCGATGGCTTATGGTCAACAAGTTCCGTCAGGCAAAGATCACGACGGTGTCCGTCATGCTGCTGCTCAGAGACTGCATGTATCTCAGCGGCGTCAAGGGCCTGCTTATTGCAGAACGTCAAGACACGGCAGAAGACATCTTTGAACGCATACTATTCGCATACAACCGACTTCCGGACGACGTCCGAATGCCGCTGACGCCAGGAAAGAAAGCAGGCGTAACACAGATGCAATTCATACATGGCGGAGGCATCAAGGTGCTGACCGCCGGAGGCAGGTCTCCTGCGATTGGCCGCTCCATCGATCGCCTAGTCATCACTGAGTTCGGTGAAGCGCAATGGCAACGCAAAGCAGCCATCAATATTTTCCCCACCGTCAACAAGCGGCCCAATGCCAAGGTCATCCTCGAGTCCACGCCGGGAAGAGCCGGATCACACCACGAACAGATGTGGCGCTCAGCATTAGAAGGCTCCAGTCGATTCCACCCACTATTCCTTGAGTGGTGGGAAGATAAGAGTTGTCGAGAGATAGATGATTCGTTCACACCAACATCGGCAGAACGCGAATACATGCTCCGACATGATGGTATGTCCCCCTACAACCTGGCGTTTCGGCGGCGAGGACTCAACACCGAGTTCGTCGGAGACACACGTTTGTTCTCCTGCAAGTACCCGTCTGACGCATACGACGGCTGGCTCGGTACAACAAATCCCGTCATGCCGGCAGAAATATTAAAGCCATGGCTGGAGAAAGCAAAGAAAGACCCCGATGTCGGGACATATGGCTGCCATGAGTTCGAACCACCTAAGCCAGGGCACCAGTACTTGATTACCGCTGACCCCGCAGGATTCGGTAGTACAGGTGATAAGTCGGCGCTGACGGTATGGGATGCAACCGACTGGAAAGAGATTGCCTTCTGGGAAGACCGTGAAACTCCTGACCGGTTTGCGCATAGGCTCCAGATAGTACAGAAACGGTACCTGGGCGCCCTACTCGCTGTTGAGTCAAACGCAACAGCATGCATCGCAATCCTAAAAGACCAAGAAACGCGAAACCTGCTCTGGACTGACCGGAATCACCCTGGCTGGTACGCAACAAACAAACGACTACAAGAGTCTGAAGCCCGACTTGTACAGATGCTTAGGCAAGAAGACCTATATATCCGAAGTCGTGGTATGCTCCACCAACTACTTAACTATGACGGCAGCCGAAAGAAGCGCATACGAGGGGAAGATGGCACTATCCACCACTTCGACCGCGCACGAACAGCCGTTATGGCTGCGGATATTCTGTCAAGAAGACATTTCACTCAAGGCGCCACCGAAGTAAAATCGGATTACATGCCCGGACAAGTTACAATTAAGCAGCTTGATACGATTAAGTCTCATAAGAGACGTGAAGCACGATCACCCTTTAGACCAGCCTCAAACATTTGGAAGTAAAAAATGGCCACAGAAAAGTACGAAAAGACAAAAGCCGCGATGGCGAAAGCCGCAAAGAAGAGCGACAGCGAAACTGTGGCGACAGTCCAGAGCATGTCCGACGAAGACAAGAAGAAGGCACTGGCAGAGAAGAAAGGTGAGATTACTCAAGCAGAGATGGACGAGAAGGCTGCGAATCTTGCCAAGATCATGAGAAGCAAGAAGGATAAATAAATATGCCGTCCAAGCTGTCAAAACTGATCGACCGTCATCTGAACTATTACAAGCGTTCAGAGAAGAAAGACTTCGATAAAGCACGTCGGTTCTACCGAGGTAATTTCTTTACCTCCAGCGATTCCGATATCTCCGGTATGAGTTCGCACTCATATTTGTGTTCGAAGAATATCATCTACGCTATCGCCGATACAGCCGTCAGTGCCTTGCTTGGACCCAACCCATCCGTGGGCGCAATTGCGCGTACTCCTAAATCCCAAGATGCGGCACCGTCCGTCACAGGACTCGTCGAGTACGTCTTCGATGCAAATAATTTCCGGCGTAAAGCGGCAACGACACTCATCGATGCCGTCCTGTGTAAGCGCGGAATCTTTAAGACTGGGTGGGACGCAAAGAAGGACATCCCCATTGTCCGCGCAATCAACCCATCCAGCATCTTCTTCGACCTCACTGTACGTGACGCAGACGATATCCGGTACTGGATAGAAGCTACCGTCATCTCGTACGATGAGTTTAAAATACGCGTGAAGTCAGGTCAGTATAAGGCTGAACTCGTCAAAGAAGTGACGCCCGACCGCTATCCTAAGTGGCTCCTGGACGAAAACCAAAAGAGCACCACAGATACTGTACGCGATGCGTTTCAGTGGGTCACAATCTACGAATACTATGATCGCGAACGCGGCATTATGCAGCACTACATTAAGCAAGCTGATGCCGTCGTGTTCGAAGATAAGATCGACTACATCCCATACAGCATGTACTCACTCAACCAATCGGGCATCGATTGCTTGGGCCTGAGCGAAGTTCAGCTTGTACTTAAACAACAAGAAACAATCAATGACCTGCTCACGCACATGAAGCAGATCACGTATCTGCAGATACCCCGCGTCATGTATGACTCCGGTCGCGTAACAGAAGAAGACCTGAACAAGGCTGTCGACTCATCCGCAGGCTCCTTCGTTGGAATCAATCCGTCTAACAGCGAAGCTCTCCGGAGCCTGGCTACATTGTTTTACGAGATGCCAATTCCGGATAGCCCCACGGGCGTGAAGGAGTTCATCGCACGACAAGAAGATGACGCAGCCTTTATCTCAGCCCTGGCGGAAGCTGCTCGAGGCCAGGTTGCCGGCGCCAGAACAGCGACTGAGATGGCAATCATCGATGCGCAACTTCGAACCCGACTCGCTACGCGCGAGGGGCACCTGAATGATGCGATCGAAGACGTAGCCCATAAAGTCTTTTACCTCTGTAAGAAGTACATGAAGACGAACAGGTTGATCCGAGTCTCAGGCTCAACAAAATGGGCTGAGCTTAGTCACAAGGACCTGGTCGATATCGAAGTAGACTTCTCAATGGTGAGCTACAACCCCATTCGACGGAACCCAGGGATGATGGCCGAGACCCTCATTCAGATGCTGCCATTCCTGTCTCAGAACGAAAACGTCAACATACGTAGACTCACGGAAGAGATTCTCACTAACCTTGGTCTCCCAAGTAGAATCTTAATCCCAGAAGAAGATATCATAGCCGCACAACAACAAGCTGCAGCGCAAGAACAAGCGATGATACAGGCAGAGCAAACAGCGAAGCTTGGGGGTGCCGCGGCGGGTAGACCTGTGATCGAGGCTCAACAGGCGGCTCAAGCACAACAGTTGCTCGAAACGCTACCACCAGAAGAAGCAGCGGCTTTGGCCGCAAAACTCGGCGCACCAATCGAAGGCACGGAAACCGCCACAGAAGAGGTTCTTCCTGGTGGTGGGGGAGCCCCGATTCGTGGTCAAGCATAAGAAAGGTTAGATAATGGCGTTGTCGAAGAGAGATAAGCTGAGAAAGGCTACGATACTAAAGAAGCATCGGTTGAGCGGGGTGAATAAAGCCAAGCGCACACCAGACCACCCGAAGAAAAGTCACATAGTACTCGCTCAAGAAGGCAGTCAACTAAAGTTGATTAGGTTTGGAGAGCAGGGCGCGAGCACCGCCGGTAAGCCGAAGTCAGGTGAGTCCTCTAAGATGAAAAAGAAACGAGCCAGCTTTAAGTCACGCCATCAGAAAAACATTGCGAAGGGTAAAATGAGCGCAGCCTACTGGGCTGATAAGGCTAAATGGTAATGGCTGAATATGATGACATGATGGGTGCTATGAAGCGTGACGCGGAGAAGTCTGAGTCGTGCCCAACGGCAACACAAGACGTAGAAATAAACTTAGAGAACCGCCAGAACGCGCTGGATACCAAAGAGTATGGGCCAGCTAATCCAGGACTGGACGCTGAAGGCGGCAATCAAGAGTTCTGGCAACGTTACGCAGATCGCTTCAACGACACGATCGAAAACGTAATGACCATGCGATGCGGAAACTGCAGCTTCTTCGATACATCAGAAGAAATGCAAGAATGTATCGCTACCGGTATCGGAGATGAGGGTGACCCCGAGTCTGCTGTGGATGCAGGAGAACTTGGATACTGCTCAGCACTCGACTTTAAGTGTGCGTCACAACGCGTCTGCATTATCTGGGCCGGAACTAAAGATGGCTAAAAAAGCTAAAAGCCGAGTCAATGAGGCAGGTAACTACACCCAGCCCGAGAAGCGCAAGCGCCTATTCAATGCGGTTAAAGCCAGTGGTAAGGGCGGTAGACCAGGACAATGGTCTGCACGCAAAGCTCAGATGCTGGCTAAGAAGTACAAGGCGGCTGGCGGGGGCTACAAGTAATGGGAGATAAAACTAAATCCCAAAAGTCTCTAGACCAATGGACAAAGCAGAAGTGGACTACCGCTTCAGGTAAGAAGAGCAGTGATACCGGCGAAGTATACGCACCGAAAAAAACTATCGATGCCCTCAAGAAGTCTCGATCCGGAAAGAAAAAGTTGGCCGCGGCAAACAAGGCGAAACGCAAGGCAACCAGTCAAGGTAAGCAGTACGCGTCTCACGGCCTTCACAAAGGCAAAAACAGGTCAGGTACAGCATGAGTCTAATAATGAACAACGTAGAGTGTACGGGTTGCGACTTCTTCGAAGAAGAGGCGATCTACCGTAGAGCCGATGGACCAGACGATTGCCCCGAGTGCGGCAGTAAACGAAAGATGAGCTTCGTCGGACTCCGCTACGCTATCCATGGTCAAGGACCAGGATCATTCGCCGCAGTCGACTTTGGTGTGCTCGGTAAAGCCGAGACTAAAGAAGACTACGATCGCTGTATCAAAACAATTGAAGCACGATTCCCAGGTAAGCGAGTCAACATCCAAGAAGAAACTCCCGCACAAAAGGCCACCCGGATCGAGACTATCCGCCACAATAGTTACAAAAGAAAGAAGGCGCGTAGCTGCGATGACCAAATGCTTAAAGAATTATCCACCTACCAAAAGGCTATGAAGGCAGAAGGTACTCCAATCAAACCAAAGCAATCCGCTCCAACTGAGACAAAGTAATGCCTGACCCAGCAAGAAGAAACTTACTCTCCGATATTGAACTCGTTGAGTACGCACAAAAGCAAGCCTCAATGAACGAACGCTCTCTCCGAAAAGTGAAGGAAGACTTACGTCGAGATGGCCTGGTCTACGAAGACCGGAACTCAGGTGAGCGAAGAACCCTTCCCAATAAGTTTGTTCGCGCAATCGGAGAACACGCTACATTTGAGTTAGTTGACCCAGACCTTGAAATGCCTAACACAAATCGCGTAAATTAGTTACACCACACTGGTACACCACCAGACCCCAGGAGTCTTCATGCCTACCGACCCGAAAACTGGCGAGCGCCTTCCTTACCCAGGAGAACCCGGATACGAAGAAGAGGGCGCGCCCTCGGCTGAGGCAAAGGGGGCTGAAGGTGTGGATAGTCTGACAGAAGCAACAGACCTAATCGCGGACCTCGATAAAGAAATCGCCGGTCGAGAAGGCACAGAGGCCCCCGGAGAAGAGGGAGAGGCGCAAACCGAAGAAGGTGAGCAAGACCTCAAACCCCTCGAGGAAACTCTGGGTATCACAGCCGAACGCGCAAAGATGCTTTTTGACGCGGCTCAAGAGCTTGCAAAGACCGAAGGCAAGAGCCCACAAGAGCTTGCCGACATGATTGCACAAGACTTCGAAGTCCTTATGCAACTTGAGATGGTTGCCGCACGAGGCAAGGACACTCAAGCGGAAGAAGCCGAGGCAATGCCTGAGGCAATGCCCGAACAACCAGCAGAAATGATGCCAGGCGCCGAGCCTGGAATGACACCACAAGGAGGAATGTAGGCCCATGCTTAACGAAGATAACGAAGCCGTAGATGAGGCAGTAGCGACTGAGACCGACGCAGCACCAGAAAGCAGTGTCGAGGTTGAGGCCGTTGCCGATACTCCGGAACCCGTAGAAGCCGCCGATGTCACACCGGTTGAAGCCGAAGAAGAAATCGATGTGCCCGATGTGCTCGACTGGAACGGAGAGATGGAAGCTCTTCGAGAAGCCGACTGGGTACAAAAGCTTGAGCCCGAAATGCGGCGTGCCGTACTTGAAGGAATCGAAGGTAAGTACCAGAACTGGCAACGCGGATACACGAACAAGTACCAAGACTTAGCCAAACAACGACGTAGCGCCGAAGATCTTATGAAAGAAGTTCGGGAGCAGGAAGTTAAGGTACAACGTTGGCTGCATGGCGATATCGACCCTATGGTCGCTAAGCAGAAAGAAGTCGACGAACTGAAGATCGCTCACCGATCAGCACTTCAGACGCTCCGACGTGAAGCCGAAGAAGCACACGAGAAAGCTCAAAACTCTCATGGAAGCGCACTCGAGACTGCCGCTAAGGAACGTGACAACGCTCTTCGTCAGTACCAAGAGGTAAACCAACAACTCGAAAAGTTCCAAGAGTCACAAACCGAACTCCAAGTCGACTCACTCGAGAAATGGCTGACCGCAGAAGCATCCGATGTCTACGACAACGATGATGCATTCGATAAGTTCTGCGAGCTTGCACGGGCGAACTTTACCCCCGAAGAAGCAGTCAAGATGACTAGGGCGCTCTATCCACCACCGGCACCCGAACCCACACCAGAACCAGAAGTCGTACCCGAACCAGAGCCCGTACCCGAAGGTATTAAGCTCATGAACATGGGACCCGATACCGCATCAGGTACAGAAGGCGGCGACCCACGCTCGTTCGAAGAGATGATGGAATCCCTCCGTAAGACTGCGATGGTCGAGAACGAACTCATCCTTCGTAGCTAAATAAAAACCCCCGACGGCCTAAGCTATCGGGGGTTTTTCTTTGTCTAAGTATCTTAGACGTGCTCAATCTTAAGGAACGGACGAATGACTCCAGCAGTTATCGTCGCCGAGTTCTGGAACCTGTAATAGATGGTCCTCGCGGCTGCTGTGTACAAAGGGAACTTAGCTACAAGTGTCATCGCAGCGCCGCCCTCACCTTGAGATGCGTTACAAACTTGCATACCAGTTCCAATCGCGGCTACACCAGAGGTAACGAAGTTTGCGTCGGCAATGATTTCTTCGCCGTCACTCGCAGAGCCTACACGAACAACAATGTTCGCGGTCCCCACAGTCGCCGTTGTAGCAACGTGGCCGAGATCAGTGATAATGGTTCCTGCAGGCTGAGTAATTTCAACCTCAATATCGTTTGCACCAGTTCCAATCATCGAAGTCGCGGCTCCGTAGATAGTTCCGTCATTAGACGTCATGCTCTGTGGAGACAAGAGAATCGTACCGTCGTTAGCTGCCGTAGCTGACGTAAGAACAGTACCAACCTTGATCGAGCCAGTTGTGAGACTGTAGCCGCCGGCAGTGTCCGACAGGTATACAGAGTCACCAACAGACGCACTTGATGTATCCTCACCGACTACGACCTTCCAAGGAATCGCCAAAGGAAGATACTCACCAGAAGCACCGGCAAAGTCAGCCACGTACAATTGTGAGTTGTTCAATGTAACCGCACCATTGGCATCTGCAGGTGATACCGACAGGAAGTCACCCTGAGCACCAACGACACTGATAAGGTCGTTTTTTGCGACAGCCCCTGAGCAGTAAACCTTTACAGCGTTCGAGCGGGTCTTGGTTACACCAGCGATAATTTGTTCTTGCTTAAACTTAGCCATGATTTTTCCATTCCTTTTTAGGAGTTACAAAAGCGCATAATCACGCTCGGAAATCTTACCATGAATAGGAAAATCGGCAACTAGAACTATTCGTCTTTCTTCTTCGGTCGCTCTCTGCGAGGACCCTTAGGTTCCGCACGAGAAGTACCCTCAGGTATCTTACCTGACGCACTAGGGGTACCAGGAGTACGAGATCCACGAACACGACTTCTAGCAAGCTGCTGACCTTGCTTAGCCTCGGCGACACGACCATGGAAGCTCGGATCGTTTATCAACCGCCTACGCATGATCTCTTTCGCCTTCTCAATATCGACCATCGACTTAGAAGCACGCTGAGAAAAATCTCTGTTCCGAAGTTTTCGCTGAAGATCTTCAAAACTTGGTATAGAAATATCTGCGTCGGCGACCGGACTCTTGATCGCAGGGAAGCCTTGCTGCTTCTGCATCTCGTACAGTTCCATTATGCCAGACAGACTCTCCTCTCTTGTACCGATACCAGGTTGGTCAAAGAAGTCATCAGGCAAACTCATAACTTCATCGATATCCTCCAAAAGAACATCCTTAAACTGACTATCAGGAAGATCCATGACTTCTCGCTGGAACTGATCCATCCTCAAGCCCGATGGAGATGTAACAGACATAAGCTTGTCAAGCTCTGCGTCACCTGAGCCCGGAGGCTTGCCGCCGCCTGCCTTTGCACGGTCATACAGAGTCTCTGGTCGCTCTATATTGGGGTGAGCATCTGGGTCTACCCAATCATCATACTGCTTCTGTTTTGCAATAACGCCGTACTCTTTAATGGCTTGCTCGCGAGAAATCTTACCTGTACCGTACAACTCATCAATATACATAATTGCATCTGCGGTTTCAGGGCCGGTATCCTCCGTAAGAAACTTAAGCATTCGTTGCGTTGTGTCGTCGTAGTCTTTGACGGGTAAGCCCGCGAAGAGACCAGACTCACCGTGCTTGGCTTGCTTAAAAATCTCGTGGGCGCGTTTCACTCTGTCACGATATTCATTTGCCATCACCATATTGGTCGCGTAGCTTGAATGGTGCCACTTAGGTTCAGGCTCGGGCACGAACTCGGGGTCAAGCTCAAAACCATAATCAAACTCAGGAATGGGATCGGATCCACCACCGCCCGGAGGCTTACCGCCACGCACAAGTGCGCCTGCATCTTCCACTGGGATCTCTTCGAAGCCACGCGCAGACCTTCCGGGGAAATCGTCATATCCATAAGCAACGTACTCATCCCGCAACTGACGTGACTCTGCTTCAGTCAAATTGTAGTCATCGGCAAATCGTCCAAGGAGGTCTCTGTCTTCGGGAAGAAGAGGTCCTAAATCCTCTACAACATTGTGATGTCCCTGATCCTTCAGACCAAACTTAGGTGACGCCAGTTTAGGGTCACCGCCTGCGAGACCCATTCGCTCCGTGCGAGCAAGTTGATGTTGACGGAAACTCTCGGGACCACGACGACTACCGGCCCCATACATATCCATCAAATCTTTTTTGACGCCAGTAAGGGGTTCACCTTCAAGTGTCAGACCTTTGCGAGCCATTCTCCCTCGACGCGCACTCTCACGCTCGCCATACGAACGGCTGGACCGTTGCGGAGCTATATCTCGTAACTCACGCCTAAGATCCATTCTCTGTCGCCTGAGAATATCCTCTTCTTCCAAAGATTTTCGTACGTCGGCACCCGACAGATTTTCTCGCTGCGTGCGCAGTTCGTATAATCTATCTTCTATTGATCCAAGTTTATTTTCAATCTCCGGCACTCTAGCTTGAGCCTCAAGTAAACCCGCACTGCGACCTGACACAGCACCGCCGCCTGGGGGCTTGCTTTGCATGTACTCAGCTTTATGAGCGTCCTCGATGCCAGCCAACTCACGACGGATCTGCATATCGTCTGTGACCTTTCCTTCGTCTACACGCTTCGCAAGATCATCCATCTTCTTAGCAGCTTCGTCAGGAATCTCTTCTCCCGCTTCAGCAGCCTTCTTCAGCCAACCCTTGGACAGCTTTCCACCCAAGGTCTGCAAAGTTGCGGGTAGCAATAACAAACCACCGTACAGAGCAGCCTCACCATACTTACCCTCTTCAGCCGCCAGGCCGCCAAGAGTGGCATCCGCAGCAGTAGCAAATGGCTCCACGGCGGATTTACTCACCTCTTCGGAAAGCGTCCGTATCGCTGGTCGATCACCAGACACCACAGCACGACCAAACTCTTTTGCTCCTTCTGGATCAGAATACACGGCCGCCTTTGCTCGTGGACCAGCAAGCACTACATCTTCGGCCGCCTCTTTAACAACCGGACCCACGGTGGTACCAAGCTCACGTAGACCTTCTGCCTCCTTAAAGGCTTCCTTACCCATCTCCTTGGCTGACTTCTTTACACCACCAACAGTCTCCCGAAGAAACTCACTTACTCGAGGAAGATCTCTCTTAGCCCTCGCGGCGAAGTTTTCTCGCTCCTCAATAGCTTTCTTATACGCACGACGTTGAGGCATGCTTAGAGGCTTTCCAGTCTTCGGATCTCTTGTGGGTGCCGTAAATTCTTGGTAGTCGTCAGCCATCTTAATTCCCTACTTCTTAGCCGGCGCTGCGGCGCCCTGTGTCGGCGCGATTGCGTCATTCAACATGTCCAGAACCTTCATGAGGCCTTCTGGGGGCCCATCGTCACGAGCTACTACCTTCACGTCATACTTAGCGCTGTTGTCACTCTTACGGCTATTCTCGCTGTGGTTAGCTACAGAGCCGTGAATGGTGACATCACAACTAAAGAGCCCAGCATTGTACTTAGCGTGCGCTGTAAGGTCAGCCTTGCTATCGGAAGTGGTCTTACTTGATGTAGACGACTTCACTTCCATGGTGAAGCGCACCTCGGCTTCCTTTACGGAGAGTGCAGGGGTGTTGATGATGGCAAGCAATGGAACCTGCAGGTCCACCTTCTCCAGCGTCGTGGTACCATCAGCGGCCTGGACCGGCTTGTTAAAGCTGAAGTCCACTGTGCGAGCAGACATAGCCCCGCCTGTCGCGGCGGTATCAAGTCCGACATCCTTAATAAAGTCAGCAGATGCCTTTGCCAGCAGTACCTGCGCACTACAGGCAGCCTTCAGGGGCCCCCCGATAAGTTGGTCCATTGGAAGACCGCCAAACTGGTCGGACATGTTTACGAGTGAATCTGGCACGGCGGCCTCCTACTTTTTGAGAGAGTGATCAATAACTGCATCGCGCGGGAGATCGAACACATCGAGTTCTTTGAGCGTGTCCGCATATCGAGATTTTAGTTTTTCGAACCGCTTCTTCTGGGGCTCGGAGGACTCCGACATAAACTTGCGCTGACCATCCTTCGACGTAAATCCACCTCGAGGATAACGACCGCTCTTATCTTGGTTCGAGGGTACAACCGCACTCGCATCATACCCCGGAGCAGCCTTAGCTAACTTATCTTCGATACGAGCCAGCTTCTTTTTGACGCGTATGATTTTTGCGGGGGTATCGTCAGCCATTATTTAATCCTACGGAAGCAGCTTTATTAATTGGTCATCGATTCTTGCATAACCTTCTGGGGGCGCACTGCCCTTGAAGACCAGCTTGAGTTTAGCAGTATTACTCTGTTTATGGAACCAAGATGAGTTTCCGCCAGGGCGCACCATAAGCTTGCCCCTGGTTTTATCTTGATCAAGACCCGATATTTCTACCGACATCTCAACCTCGAGCCGGTCTACCGTGAGGCTTTGGCCCGTAGTCAGTGACTGCATCGGAACTGGAACGTCCACGTCAACAAGCTTCCCGTCTACCCATTTAGGTATGCGCATCGTCACCATGCGAGGCGTGTACACGTCTCTACCCTCTTCATCCTTGACTGGGTCCCCCTTGTCATCCGCTTTGAGTTCCCAGAACTCTTGCTTCATGATGGAGTCGAGTTCGTGGCGCTCAGCAATATCAGTCGCCGCAAGCACAGCAGACTGAATAGAGTGAACAATGTCATCAAGAGAGTGCTCAGACATAGTTAGACGCTAATACATTTTGCCGAGGCCAAGATTCTTACGTGTCTGGGCTTTTGTGTCTTTAAGCATTTTCTTGCTCAATCTACGCTGAACCATATTGGCTACAGCTTTTGACGGGACCTTCCGCGCACCAAAACCCGTATACGGGTTAAAGGCCCCCTTCTTACTCTGACCACTCTTTACGGCGAGGGGCTTGGTAAAATCTGACGCCATAAGAAACTCCTCTTATAAGGCAAAAACAAGATAACATAGAGATGACCACACGTAAAACCGAGCAATGAAAAGCTTCTTCAAGGCCTACAAGGATATTTTAGTCTACCACGACTACGGACCCCTTCTGCTGTTCTGGAACATCGCGGACCTGGCTAATAACCGTGTGCTTTGGATGAGCTACGCAGAGGCCCTCGATGGAGGCAACGAGTGGGCTTACTTTCAGTACGCCATGTACTTTGTTGTGGCTCTGGGAATGCTGTTCAGTCTTCCCAATATCCGGTCCTGTTCTCGCTTTGTTGGTGTGTACCTGATGCTGTACATCTTCTCGACCACCAAGTTCATCTTGAGCGTGATGGCTGACCCTGAGTTTGCCTTCGGTGACGTAGGTCGTAGTCTGGTAGTAACCGCAGTCTACTTTGCCCTGTGGGTTTGGATATACGTTAAAATGCGTGTGGAAGTAATGCATAAGGACCTGCGTGGATAAGCCGACCACTACTGCCGCAATTGTCGCCGTCGTTACCGGTGTGTTCAGTGCTGGTGCGTTTAAGTTCTATGAGTTTATGCTAAAGCAAAAAAGAGAAGTTCAACAAGAAGAGAAAGCAGAGCAAGCTCTATATCGAGATGACCTCATCAAAAGAGTGGAGAGGCTTGAGCAAGAGCGCGACGAGCACCTCCAACAAATTATAGATTTGATGACTGAGGTTGCCGGTATCAAAGTAGAGGTAGACTACGTCAAACGCGAGAATGAACTGTTTAAGCTTAAGATTGATTCGATGAGGTTCTGACGTACTTCAACCACGCATACGACCTACGTGAGGATAAGTACCCGCTATCGCCTTCATGCCCATACGCCTCGCGTTCAAATGGGATCTCAAGGTACGCCCTTGCCCCATCTCGGTATTGAACCAAACGAATCAACCAGAACAGAGGGTACAACACCAAAAAGCCCAAGAACCCAAGCTCACACCACTGTAAGTAGTGAATCGTCTCATGACGCTTGGTAGTCTTAGTCATCGTCCCTCGAGCGAAGACAAACAACCCAAGGCTGATAGCATCGATGTTAATTGGTGATATCTTACTTAACAGTGCTGGTATGCGACTATTTTCTTTGAGTACAGGAAAACATCTACGCCTCATCCGTTATCCTTCAACCCATAATTGTCTTTCGCCCACCCAGGACCCCGAAGAGAAAAGTTAGTCGGTGCGATTTGTTTTTTCATATCAATTAAACAATCCTCACATGACGGTATGGGGCCATCAAACGGCATAAGCCGCTCAATACGCTTACTGCAATTATCACATTTAAAAACATAAAGTGGCATAATAACCCCCAAGAAAAAAGTTGAACTGTACTATGTGCGGAGCCTGCGAACACTTAGTCCTTATGACGACCGATGAGTACTTCGCAGTCCGCACCACTCTCTGTAACCACCTCCAGGCCGTCAAGGGGGTACCGGACACCTACCGGGTCCAAAGAAAAGGACCCAATTAGCGGCGTATTGGGGCCAGCCCAGCAACCTTCGACGTTATAACAGAAGTAATCCTCCGCTTCCGCGTGACTCATCCCCTGATCCACCAATATCTGGATACATCGGGACCGATCGTACAAAGCTAGCGGTAATGTGGAGCAACGAGACGCAATGCCCACTAATGCACCCTCAAATCCGTCGTACATCAGCGCATCAGGGTTCAATTCCTCTAAAAAGTCCGCAATTTCCTGGGATGTGGGGGAATCTTTCACGCTGACCACCCATGAGGGATGATATGGCCGGGGCCATAAGGGGTTTCCTGCACATTTAACTCCTTTCCGCTGCGATCCGCCTTCTTATAGGACGGATAGCCCTGCAATGCGGGGTCCGGCGTCCAATAAAACGCGATAACTTCCTCCCCAACGCGACCCCAGTACCTGCCCCAACCACCAGAAACGTAATGATCGTGGATTTCTTGGTGCTCAGAGGGTACGCGCTCCCCAGAACTCCACATGTGCCACCCTTCAGGCAAGTCATAAGAGCCATCTTCGCCCAATTCCGCCCTATCTGCCCCAGCAGAGACCGAGTCGGCTGTTGAAGAGTCTGAAGAAACGTCATCAGGGAGCGGAATTACAAGCGGAGGAGGAGGCGCAACCTCCCCCGCAGGGCTCCGGGGCGTGTCAGGTGCCGAACCCGAAGGCACCGCAGCCTCCATCGCCGTTAAGCCGCGCAAAAGCGCGACTCGAGCCACAAGACGACGGTCTACCTCAATGCCAAACTCCCGCGCAGCAGCCGATTCGGCCACCATAGGTACCAATTCGTCTAACCGCTCAAGCATCGCGGCCTCAAGACTAAGTTTTATCTCACCAGGTTTGGGTCGTGGCATAGCGGTCCTCATTGGGTTGAACCGCAAACGTACCACGAGAGGCCCACCGTGGCAAGGTGGTAATACCACTGCGGTAAGGTAGTTGAAAAAGGTGTTCGGCCGGGGAAAGGGTCCTCGGAATATGGATGTTACGGATATTAAAGTGGTATACCCTCCCCCCCTCTACTACTTTTCTTCCGGTCCGGAAATTAATCCTTACACATGATGAATGGTGGAATGGCGGATTCGGATTCATTGCTTGGGCGGATGTCGGTCTCTCTTCTGCGGCGGGGGCGGATTGATCTTCGTCCGGGCGGATTGATCGTCTGGCGGATTGACCCACTAGCGGAGTCGACCTATCGGTCGACCTTTTTTCCTGGCCAGGTCGAGACCCGCGACTCCTTTCCGCTGATCCTTCTTTCGATCCCTGATCGATTGAACACTTTTTGTTTTTATCTCTGGTGTTCAACCAGAAGGCCAAGGTGTAAAATCGCAGAATCACGATACGTGATCCATGTTAACAGCGATTTTCCACTCAGCGAACGTCGCGCTCCCAGTCAAGCTTACGCTCGCCTGCCTGGCTGGGTCGCTAAAACCACTCGGGCTTTCTGTTGGCTTCGCCAGCGTGTGAATTTTGATGCCAAAAATCCACCCGCAAAAGGCCCCTCGCTGGTCGGGTCCGTTAAAAAACTGGCCGCATAAAGGTGTCGACCCGAGGTCGACAGTCTGCTTCTTACCCAGTTTTTTAACTACTACTACAAATGTCCGGGCACGCCAGATGCTCTCCTTGTTTTAACAAGTGAAACAAGGAGACCATCAATGACATTCCAGGTGCATCGTAGAGTCGCGTGCCACGGTCTAATTGAATGTTTTACCATTCCCAGTAACCCCAGGAGACTTAGCCCATGTAATCAACCATATCTTACTTTCTTCCTTCCTTTTTCTTCTTTTTTATCCTTTAATCTTTTGACCTATGTGAGACTTGCTCTCATAACTAACTCCAACAAGGAAAGTGAAATGTCCCTACCAAATAAGAAACAAGCCGCCAAGCCTACCGCAACGCAAGCGAAGATTGCCCAACTTAAACTCGAGATAGCGACTCACATGAAGCGTCTTATCTCCGAATCATGGCGTAATCTTATCGACACCGATGAGAACCGTGCCATGGTCGAGCGTATGGTGAAGGGTGCGAGTGTCAAATATGGTCCACGCCTTAAGCAAGCCGTCGACACTAACTGGAAGTTCGACGCTGCTATGCTGATGTACCAACCGCGAGCGTCTCTCGTAGACGGCCTTGACTTGGATGACTTCCTAGCGACAGGCGAGCAATACAACGGTGAGACTCATCTTAGAATCATGGTCTCTTTCGATACCTGGTTGATTCTGGTCCGGCGGGAGTACAATGGTATCGTCGGCCCTAATGAAAAGACCCTCAATGAGGCCGCCCATCTCAAGCGGTTGTACACAATGGTGCGTATCTTGCGTCACGTCGAAACGTTCTCGTGCTGGCGTAACGAGGGGACTAACAAAGACACCGGCGAAACTTTCTTGTTCGCCTGGCCGAAAGAAGAGGCCGCGTTCACGAATAACTTCTATCGTATGGAAGTTATCGAGCTTGCTTACGCCACGGATGACATCAATTCCTTCGGCACTAAGTACCGAGCGCGTGAGACCTTCGAGAAGGACGAGCGTCCGGAAATCGACAACGGCATTCATCCTGAGGATGTCCGACGCGCCACCACACGGGAGCACAACCAAGAGATTCGTGAAGCCAAGAGGCTTGGTAATCTTATCGGCGAGTGAGCAACAAGCTCCTCACTTCTCTCAGCCTCGGGCCACTTCGGTGGTCCGGGGCATTTTTTTACGTAGGAGAAAAGGCATGTCTGCCGACATCTTCATTTATATATTGCCTTATCTTACGTCTCGGCTTCTCATCATTGCCCCAATAATTGGAGGCGAACCGCAGGCGGGCAGTTACCAATCAGAGTTCCGGCGCTTTTTCTTTTCTCTACATAAGTTTCTTTTTTCTTTTTTCTCTGTAACCCAGCAACCCAAACGTTACCCAAAGTGGGTTACACCATATACCAGGTACATACTTATATATAAAGAAGTGTAACCACTGTAACCACATATTTGATTACATAGAAACTAAGCGCTCATCAGCTAAAGACTATGTC